>Ga0164241_10000107_pt1 | contig 203478 bp, 220 predicted proteins | sample OricomyardsoilBY_FD_108780 | JGI IMG/M metagenome (GOLD analysis project Ga0164241, IMG submission 108780) | Backyard soil microbial communities from Emeryville, California, USA - Original compost - Back yard soil (BY) | ecosystem: Environmental > Terrestrial > Soil > Unclassified | place... | reverse complement strand
TAGCCTGGTAAGCTTTCTTTCTCTACTAATTTGTACTTTCCTACAGATAAGTCTGAGATTTTTGCTTTACCATTTTTATCTGTTTTTACTTCCGTTACTACTTTTCCTTGTTCGTCTTGTACTTCGAAGACTACGCCTTCTAATACTTTTTGACTCTCTTTATCTACTTTTGTGATTTCTACATTTCCCTTGTCTAACATTTCGTTTTCTACTGTTAAAGCAAGAGATTTTGTCATGCCTTTTTCAATTTGGAAAGTAATCGGATCTACTAATTGTTTATATCCTTTTGGTGCTTTTACTTCTACTAACTTGTATGTGCCGACTGATAAATTAGTAACTTGTGCTTGTCCTTTTTTATCTGTCGTTATTTTAGCGACTACTTGTCCTGCTTCATCTTGAATTTCAAAGACTGCATCAGCTAAAGCATCTTTATTTTCTTTATCTACTTTTGTAATTTCTACATTTCCTGTATCCACTAATTCATTTTCTACTGTTAGCTTTAGCGCTGTTACTCTACCCTTTTCAATTTCGAATGAAATTGGCTTTTCTAGTGGTTTGTATCCTGCCGGTGTTTCTACTTCCACCAACTCATACTTCCCGATAGATAAATCTGAAACGTTTGCTTTTCCTTCTTTATCCGTCGTTACTTTTGCAACTACTTTTCCTTTTAAATCACGTACTTCAAATACAACATTTTCTAATGGAGCTTTACTATCTTTATCTATTTTTGTTATCTCTACATTCCCTGTATCCACCATTTCATTTTCTACTTTTAATGATAGAACCTCGGTCATGCCTTTTTTGATTTCAAATGATACTGGTTTTTCTAGCTTTTTATAACCAGGTAAACTTTCTACCTCTACTAATTCATACTTTCCTACAGGTAAATCTGAAACATTTGCTTTTCCATCTTTATCTGTCGTTACTTTTGTAACTTCATTACCCTTTTCATCTTGGACGATGAATGTTACTCCCGCTAACGGTGCTTTATTATCTTTATCTATCTTTGTTATCTCTACATTTCCCGTATCTACCATTTCATTTTCTATTTTTAATGATAGAACTTCAGTCATGCCTTTTTTGATTTCAAATAATACTGGATCTGTTAGTTTCTTATAGCCTGGTAAACTTTCTTTCTCTACTAATTTGTACTTTCCTACTGATAGATCTGAGATTTTTGCTTTACCATCTTTATCTGTTTTTACTTCCTTTACTACTGTTCCAGCTTCATCTTGCACTTCAAAGACTACGCCTTTTAATGCTTTTTTGTTGTCTTTATCTACTTTTGTAATTTCTACTGAACCTTTATCTAACTGTTCATTTTCTACTTTCAATGATAGGACTGTTGTCATACCTTTTGTAATTTCGAATGATACTGGTTCTGTTAGCTTTTTGTAGCCAGGTAAACTTTTCGTCTCTACTAATTTGTACTTCCCTACTGATAAATCAGAGATTTTTGCTTTACCATCTTTATCTGTTTTTACTTCTGTTACTACTTTGCCTTGCTCATCTTGCACTTCGAAGACTACGCCTTCTAATACTTTTTGGCTATCTTTATCTATTTTTGTAATTTCTACTGAGCCTTTGTCTAACTGCTCATTTTCTACTTTTATTGCTAAAGCTTTTGTCATACCTTTTGTAATTTCAAATGGTACTGGTTCTGTTAGCTTTTTATAACCTGGTAAGCTTTTCGTCTCTACTAATTTGTACTTTCCTACTGATAGATCTGAAACGTTTGCTTTTCCATCTTTATCTGTTACTACTTTTCTTACTACTCCATCATTCTCATCTTGGACTTCAAATTCGACACCCGCTAATACTGCCCCGTTTTCTTTGTCCACTTTTGTGATTTCTATATTCCCTTTGTCAACCATTGCATTTTCCACTTGTATTGGGAATATGCCGTCCCCTGTTACATTTACTTCGAACTCTGTTTCTTTTAATTGGTATCCTTCAGGTGCTTTCGTTTCTTTTAAAATATATTTTCCTAGTGCTAACGGTTTAGAGGTTGCCTTACCATCTTTATCTGTAACAATATGTTCGACTACTACACCGTCTTTTACTATATCAAACTCTGCATTTGCTAATGGTTTTTCACCATTTTCCGAATCAATTTTCTTTATTTCAATTTGACCCTTTTGCACAGTATTTTTAATTTCAATTGTTTTTGTTTCTCCAGCTTGAAGTGTAACCTCTACTGGGCTTGTTAATTTTTGATATCCTTCTGGTGCTACTGTTTCATAAACTTTATACGTCCCCGGAGCTAAAGTTTGAGGTACTGAAAAACCTTTTTCGTCCGTTGTCAGTTTTGCAACAACTTCATTTGCACTATTTCGAACTTCAAATTCGGCACCTTTTAACCCTTTGTTCGGATTCTCAGAATCTATTTTATGAAGCGATACTGTACCATCTTTTGGAGCTTCAGGCGGTGTAATAGTTACTTCTTTTGATGTTAATGTTTTATCATCAAAATGTAATTCCGCTTTATTAGGAATCTTCTTATCTACGTAAGAAGATAAGTCTGCATTATTTTTAATTTTCGCCTTGATACTAAGATTAATTATCTGGTCTTCATATGACTTATAGTCAAAATTCTCATCAAACGTAAATGTTACTTCACTTCTTTGTTTATCTATCTTTAGCGTTCCTTTAGAAGTAATATCTTGGCCATTTTGATCATACACTTTTGCCTCTAATACTTCTAAAACATCTTCTAAATCATCACTAATTACCATTGATGTGTATTTAGGAGGATCGTTTGGTATATGTGTACCAACTTGATATTGAATAACTTGATTCATTTGTGTTAGCTGCTCATTCTCTACAAGCTTGCCATTCTCATCAACTATATTTTTTTCAATGCTAGGTGGATTATCGTCACCTGAACCGGTTCCCCCTCCACCACTTACAAATACTTGTCCTACTTTTTCTTCAGTTTTAATATTTTTACCTTCTAATTTCACAGTATTTTTATGAGGCTTTGCAGCAGGATTAGTAATCTTTGTTTTATATCTTAAAATATAACCTTTTGAACTGTCTGGAAATTCAATTGTAAATCCAGCCTTTGTTGCATTTATTTTAATGTTAGATAAATCTGCTGGCTTAATATTTGTTGGTGCATAACCATCTTCAAATACAGCCTCTTCTAATACTACGCTGTCTGTAATTAACTCATGCCCAGGTCCTAATGTATCTGTTAATTTAAGATCTTGCATTTCTGTTCCAGTCGCATTTACATATACAAGCCAATCAGCAATGGACGGATCTTCTTGATTATAAGAACCCCATTTCAATAGATTATCTGTATTGGGCTGTGGCTTCGGTCTCTCTGTAGTATTACTTACATTTACTTCTTTATTTACGATTTGACCATCAACGTTAAATTCTAATGGAATTTCTTTAACACCATCATATGCTTCTAGACCAAAGTAGAATTCTACGAATAAAGAACCTTTAATGTTATTCTTTCCTTCTACGTAATCACCCATAGTACACGTTAATAGACCCTTTTTCATCTCACATGTACCAACTGTTTTTCCTTCAGCATCTTTTAAAGGAAAACTCATATTCATAAGGTCTTTTCGAAACTCTTTTGGCATATCAATTGTGAATTGATCTCCACTTTTTATTTTTTCTTTAGCTGACCACTTCACTTCTACTTTCATACCATCTGAGGCTTGATATGGTTCAGATGTCGTGCCATCAGTACGGGAAATATTAATTTCGTCCACTGGACTTTTCATCACAGCAGCTTGAATAACTGGAGCCCACACATTCAGCACTGAAAATAATACTAGAAAAACTAATGAAACCATTGAAATATGTGTTTTAGTACTTTTCATTTGCATAGTTCCCTCCTATTTTTTTATATTTATATAACAAAAAAAGACCGTCCGGTTGCATCAAAAATGTGCAACCAGACGATCTTAGTAACCAATATGTATTACCGTAGACTCTAAGCTTTGCGGCCTATCCTTTCGAATAGTGTGCTAAAAATATCTTTTATTCTTTTTTTGTTTCATTTTCCTCTTAAACCAAATATTACTATACCGTCTGGACGGTTATAATTCAATACTCTATAAAATTGTTCTATTTTTCTAATAAAAAAAATAATTCACCACTACATTAAAGAAGCAATGGTGAATCATTTTAAAATTATATAGTTCGTATATTCTATTTATATGAATTACTAATAAGAGCTTGAATCACTTTTTCTCTTAACTCGGGGCTTAGTCTTCCAACCCCTAAATATTCCGAATACCATAATCCATCTGCTGCTAATCTAATAATTGTTGCACAAACTGAATCTATCTCATCATTTTCTATATTTTTTTGCAGTTGCTGAAATGATTGTTGTAATGGCTCAAGTAATTCAGGTTTTAACATGAGTGCTGCCATCATACTGCTAGACAACTCTTCTGTTCTTCTCTCATTACTTAATCTTTCCTCTACAAAAGAGCGAACCCATCTCCCTTTCCTCTCTGAGTCTTCCGCTACTTTATTGTAAATGGCCCCTTCATAATCCTCTACCCCTCGGACTATCATACCTTCTATTAAAGCTTCTTTATTTGAAAAGTGATACAATAATCCACCTTTGCTTAAACCCGCCTCTTTTGCCACTGCTTCTAAAGTTAATTTAGCAACCCCTTTACATTGTACAATTTGAGAAGCGGCCGCCAAAATCTTTTGCCGCGTTATGCTTATACTCATTCCTTTTTAAAACCCCATTTCTACTAAATTTATATAAATACGAATCTTATTTTTAATATTGTTGATTACTACTAAGTATTTTCTTTATACAACAAAAGCTTCATTACCTTTGAATTTTTAGTTACTTATTCTATTAAAAATTTCCATATCATTCAATATGATAACATCAAATACACAACATTGACTATACATCTATACTTTCATATTCATTCCTAATATATCCATTAATAAAATTTACCGATTTAGTCCTTCTTATTACTTTATAAGACGGCAGTAATTCTTTCAGCACTAAATAAAAAATGTTATTACTCCCATTGAATTGAGTAATAACATTTTACTTAACAAATTCGCTGCCAACTAGCATCCTTCACATCTTCACTAGTCGGTTTTCTAACTGATCCAATAAAGTGAAACTTTATATCCGCAACATGGACAGGTGTATTTCATTTTGTCACTCCATTATTAACTTGTTTTCCCATATATTCCGAATCACAAAGAATGTAACAGCACAAATCATAGTTATCCCCATGAAAAATGTATTAGAATCTTCATATGTAGTTGGAATGCCTACCGTTACGAAAACAATACTAAAAGCTAAAAATAGATATAATAATAAAGATATAATATAGCTTAGTTTAAATCGTAAAATGATACCTCTAAACAATAGCTCACCAAGTAGACAGCCACCTAAAATAATAGGTACTCCGAAATACAATGTAAGGACTCCCATTTGCTCAGTAGATTGAATTATCTTTCCAATTATGTTCGGCGAAACCAGCTCACTATTGTTTCCCATCCTATCATATAAATCAAGTGCTGTTGCTGAAATAAAGAAACTTAATATAGAAAATGAATACGGTATTAAAAATTTGCTCACTCTCATTCACCTCGCTTTTTTCTTTACATATATTATTCATTATTTCCTATCATTTTCACATAAAAAAATAACCCTCTATGATAAAACATAGAGGGAAGCATTTCTATATAAAAATCTATACCTTATCCTGAAGTGAATCCCGAAAATAGGACAAATATCAAAACACCTAAACCATCTGCTATCTGCTCCCTACATTCTTTAGGGTAGATAGTTTATATGTTTTATTAGAAAGTAGTGCCTTCTTTTTTATAATATTCTTTTGAAATCTCTTCATAAAATGCGGCTGATGTCGCGTAGAAATAAGGTGCTAACCATAAGAAACCGATTCCTATAGTAAGAATACTTAATATGAACCAGCCTAAGAAACTTAAGCATAGTAAAAAGTAATCCATTTTATGTCCATTCATCATATGACGACTCTCAGTAATTGCTTGATTCGCTGTATATTCTGGATGATCATTCAAAATAAAATATGTCATAGAATAAGAAAATGATTTAATAATACCTGGAATAATAAGAAGTAATGTCCATAGAGTCAAGTATACATACATTAGTAAATATGTTAAAAACGACTTCATCAACTTACTTCCATCGCTAAACCATCTAAATATATGACCAATGCGAGCATCAGTCCCACGAATTGCATTTAAAACAAGATAATAGGCACCTATTGTTAATGGACCAATAACAAGCATTACAATAATACTTACTGTAAGTGAATCACTTGCTTCTTCCCAACCCCAAAATATCGAAAAAATACCTGTGGTTAGCATTTCAACAGCTCCAATAAGGATCCCGATTAATAAGGTTGCCCCTACCGCTAATCCCCATCTTCCTTTTAATGCATCAAGTGCTTCTCTTTTCAACTGACTTATCATATATAACCTCCTAATACTATTTATATTTTAGTATACCATTTATATCAAAAACCCCATAGATTTTCCTTAAATAGAAGCAAATTACCTTTTTTCATATACTGTAGTTGTACTAATATATGGATTAAACCACTCTTTTCCCTATAACAAAAAAGCTTGCCCTTCATAATAGGCAAGCTTTCTCTGGTTAATTCTCACTTAACTTCTTCTTATACCAATCCTGCATTCTCTCCGCATCTTCTACTCTCGTATGCTCTATTTTGTAACTAGATGATGCACTCGAAAACTTATACGTACATAAATCCGCACGGCGCTGAAAATATGATTGTGTCTTCTCCATTGATTGGACATGTCTTCTTCTAATAAGTCCTGTATATTTTCCGACGCTACGATAGACAAGTGTAATTTGTTCTCCGTTAACACTGTAACCATTTGTTTTAAATGTTGCGTATCCAAGTGTAAAGATAAGGATTGCGAGCGGAATTAATGCCCACATGATGAAGTGCTTTTCAGAGTATATACTTATTCCAAGAAGCGGGATTGCTAGCATTGCGAAGAAGATAAAACTATCAATGAGATAGCGGCGCAATGCTGCTTTTGGTAATGCAATAATGTTTGCATTCAGTTCGTATGGTAATTGTAAATGGGCGAGTAACTGTTGTACTCGATCTTTTCGAATGATTGGGTGCAGTGTAACCTTTTCTTTTTCGTCACCCATTCCTTTACTTTGAATGACTTCTACTTGCACAGCACAATAACCGAATGGTTGGCGTAAAATACTTTCTTTTATCGTAATACCTTGAATACGATGCAATTTTAGTACGAGCTCTTTTTTCTCAAGTAATCCTTGTGAAATGCGAACTTCGTCATTTCTTCGATTCACTGTGAAATCGCCATGTTTTAACGCGTAACCGATTGTAGATATAATCCAAGAAAGAACGAGTAAAATGGCTACCATGAAAATCCAGCCATATATATCATGTTCCATTACATACGACTTTACGCCATTCTCTATCCATTTCGGAATGTACTTATCTACTTGGTGATAAACGAAAAAGATTAAAGAGAATAATAGTCCAAATTGACCAGATGTAACAGATGCTAATAAAATCTCTTTCCAAGTTAATTTATATTCTGTCGTTTGTTTTTCCTCTGTAACAATTGCTTTTTCTACTACATTTTCTGTTGCTTCGTCTAACGTTCCTTCTGCTTTCACTTCTGGAGTTGGCTCATTTAGCAAAGCAATAAGCTCCGCCGCTTCTTCTGCCGTAATACCAGCTAAGCTAACTTCTGCTTCATCGCCCCCACCAGCTGTTTCAATCTGAATTTTTTTCAAACCGAGCATTTGATATAGTACGTTAGAACTTGTATTAATCGTTTGAACACGTTCTTTATTTAAGTAGCTTTCCTTTTTCACGAAGAGACCTTTTTTCACATGTAATACGTTATTTTCAACCCAATATGTTGTGTAATACCATTTTTCAAATGCTGAAAAAACGGTGAGTAAACCAAATGCTGCAGGAATTAAATACCAAAACGGGAATTTTCCGTTTAAGCTAAACATGAAAATAATGAGTGGTATAAAATCTGTTATTTTTAATTCTAATAACATCGTGATTGGATGCTGCCTCTTATACATCCTCATCACTCACTTTCGCTAATTCTGCGATTTTCGTTTTCAACATTTCTGCTTCATACATCGTTAAGCCTGGGATGCTGTGAGAAGTTGCTGCCGTTGAAATGTGTAATTCTGCTAAGCCATATTTTCTCATAATTGGTCCTTGTTCAATCGTTACGTGCTGCACACGAATCATCGGTACTAATACGCGCTTTACGACAAAAAGACCATGCTGAATTTCAAGTTCTTCTTCATTTAGTTGGTAGCTGTAATAACGTTGACGTAGTTTCGGGAATAAGAAGTACGCAAATGGTGCGAACACAACTGTTAGCCCAATCATCACATACAAAATCCACGCCCACCAATCAAACTTTATCATGAGGAAAAGGTAAGCTAAAATAACGAGTATACCGATCCCTTCTTCAATTACAGCACGAACTTTCCACACCTTGACCATGTCAGGGTGAATTTCATTTTTCAATGGATCCATGTAACCACTCCAAATCTAGTAATCTAATATATGAATTCTCTCAATCTATATTTTACGTAACTTTACAGAAAATTGAAATTTAATCTTCTTTCTTCTCAGGAATAAAATATCCGAACCAAAGTAGCCAAATGAAACCGATTAACTTCATCCAATTTCCATCCGCTTGAAAAGCTTCAATCATACCTGGTATTTTATAAACCCCAATAAATCCAAGAAAACCGAGCCACCAGTTTTTTTGCATTTTCATTTTTACTCCTCCTTCATGACGTTTTTCACATTTCGAATCCAAATTTCTTTATACTTTAACTGGAATCCCATGAGCATATAGTTGCTCATATTATCGATCACGAGTGCTAGCGTATGAGCATTTTCTTCCGTTTCATGTTGTGACACTACGTCAAGTTCTACGCCTTTCTTCAATAAATCGTGGAAACCATTTAAGAAATCTTCTTGTATTTCAAATAAGCGTTTCTGATACTTTTCATTTCGCGATGCAGTTACGATAAATTCGTTGATAACGCGTAATATCCCTTCTTGCCCTTCATATTCAGAGAGCATATGTAAACCATCAGCAATTAACTTTTCTGCAAAGTTTTCTTTCGTATATTGCTCTTTATCGAAATAACTCACGAAATGATATCCAGAGAAAATTTCTTCAAATAAAAAATCGATTAACGCTTCTTTAGAAGAAAAATGATAATAAATAGCCGGTTTTGAAATACCTACCTCTTTCGCAATCATGGAAAGACTCATCTTCTCAATGCCGTGTTCTGCCATAAGTTTAAATGATGCCTCTACAATGTTTTGCGATGTTTGTAAATTCTTCGTCATACTGTACCTCACTTGTTTTTACTTACCGGTCGGTAAGTAAATTATAAAATAAAACGAAATGATTTTCAATTTAGTTAGCGTTCTAGAAGGTGTTTATTGGAAATTACAGAAAGTTATAAAGTAAAAGCAACATATAACAATAAGGAGGATATCATATGGGACTTGGTGGTAATGGCGGTAGTGGTGGTAATGGCGGCGGTGAAGCAGGACAAGCTGGTAAGAGCGGATTTTCATTAATCATTGTACTTTTTATCGTATTGATTATAGTTGGAGTTAGCTATATCGGACTTGGCTTCTAAGAAAAGGCGTCCTACGTTACACATGTAGGACGCCTTCTTTTTAATCCCTATTCAGCAATCGCATACGATAACAATTCATCGTCACTTCTCCAAGTCTTTGTAGCAATTGATAGTTCGCATATGCGCCGACTGGGGCACCGATTACCGGGACGAGCTGAAGCATTTTTGCTAAATCGATATAGTCTCGGTATTCTGTTTGGAACTTTTCCCAGTCCATATGATTTTCTTTTTCTGTATCCCACGTTTCAATTGCTTTCCATATTTCTTTTCTGTGATTGTCACTTGAAAAGGCGAGCTGGAAAACGTGAAGGATAAAAAGACGCTCTTCTTGTTTACTCGTATCAAATCCGTACAACGTTGCTGCATCGAATAAAAATTTAATTTTAATTGTAAGTAGAAGCGGAAAGTCAGCAAGACCGAGGAGAATACCGCCAGCCCCCGTCCCTGCCCCTTCTGCCGCTGCTATTTTTTTGTACTCATCCATTTTTTTACGTACTTCATCGTCTCGTCTTTGCAATGACCATGTCGTCTCTTTTAGCTTCGGCTTTATAAAGTTTGACCCGGCGCTGATCGTTTGCACCATCATACGAATCGTCTCTGTTAGTACCTTTTGTACTTTCGCCGGAATGAGCTGTTGCACTTTCGTCTGCACTTTTTTGGAGAACCGTGTCATCATAGAAGAATCTTTCATGAATGTAGCTTTCCACTGCTCCAATTCTTTTATAACCTTCTCTTCGTATGTAATCATGGGTTCATTCCTTTCAATTTAAACGCTCAATGCGCTTCGCCCCGTATTGGTAAACAAAACCGATACTAAATAATATGCTTACGATAAGTAAAATTCCTGTCATCATGAAATCTTTCGTTGCTAGTGCAAATATAACTGTAAAGATTACGCTCCCTATGATTAGAACCGCGTTTAATAAAGTAAGAAAATCTTTCTTCTTCTCTTCTCCCCGTACTGGATACAAATCAAGCCAAATTTTCATGCGGTGATGTTTCCATAAAGTTAAGAGCTGATAGCCGATTAAATATAGGAAGATAAAACTTACGATAAATCGCCCGTATAAAAATGGAATGAAGTAAAGAATAACTCCTCCAAGAGCGAGCAAACGCACATATAATCCAAAATAGTTACCAGATCGTAAAAATGTTCTCGTATATAAGTATAAATATGTACGCTTTTCACCGATTATCGAAAGAATGAAATCGAGCCATTTTCTCCGTGCTACTCTTTCTTTTAATGCTGGTACATCAACGAACATGTTCGCGATGCGGTACAGCAGCATCATCTTCTTACCTTCTTCAGAAATTAAATACTCCCAGTTTAGTGGCTTTCCCTTTACCATTTGATGCATGATAGCAAGGTATAACACCATGAGAAGGACGATTCCACCAATGAAAAGAACTGAAGTACGTTCTACAAGGAAATATACAAATAAACCGTTTAGGATAAAGCGAATGAACCAATCCGCTCTTTGTATATTTTGATCTGTTAAAAATGACTTTTCCCACGCTACAAATAAATTCCACGCTTTTACAATGACAAATGCAAGTACGATCCATATGTAGCCAGCTCCTGTTTGCTTCATTTGCTGGAAGTATAACGGAGCAAGCGCAGCTGCTACGATTGCGATTATGTATAACTGAATCATAAATGTAAAAAGAAATGCCTTTGTGAAGTAAGGTTTTAACTTTTCTTCAACTGGCAGTAAGTAAACGAGATCCGCTTCTTTTAATAATGTTTGAATGGATCCAGCCGTTAACACGAGTCCAATTAATACTGCCATTACGAGCGCCACCGGAAACGAAGGTGTTAACGTTTGTAACCATTGCTGGTAATAATACGCTCCCGCACCAATGATGAACACGAAAATAAATTTCAAATGATCATTAAATACGTATTTACTATATGTACGAACTTCTTTTAGAAAGTGACGAAATCGTTCTTTCCATAACGCTGTGCTATTCATAATCTTCTTCCTTTGTTAGCGCGATGTAAATATCATCTAACGTTGCACCTGGCATATTAAACTGTGATTGCAGTTCAGATAGCGTTCCCTTCGCTCTTACTTCACCTTGATGCAAAATAATGAACGAATCACAATAACGCTCTGCCGTCGCTAAAATATGTGTGCTCATTAAAATACCGGCACCACTCTTTTTCATTTGGTCCATCATTTGAAGAAGGGATTGAATCGCTAACGGATCTAATCCAACGAAAGGTTCATCTACTATGTAAAGAGATGGCTCCACTAAAAATGCGCTCATAATCATTACTTTTTGTTTCATTCCTTTTGAGAAATGAGATGGAAACCATTTTAAACGATTTTTCATACGAAACTCTTGTAGTAGCTGTCCTACACGTTCTTCATATTGTTTTTCATCAACGCCATACGCCATAGCTGTTAATTTCAAATGCTCTTCTAACGTTAATTCATCATATAATACTGGCGTTTCCGGAATGAATGAAAAGCTAGAACGGTACGCTGTCATATCATCACGAATTGTTTTCCCATTAATTGTGACAGTTCCTTTTTTCGGTTCCATTAAACCGATAATATGTTTAATCGTCGTACTTTTACCAGCTCCATTTAAACCGATTAAGCCGACAAGTTCGCCTTTATTAACAGAGAACGAAACGTCTTTTAATACAGGTCGTTTCGTATATCCTCCTGTAACATTTTCTACACGCAATAACTCGCTCATACGACACCACTTTCTTCATTAGTATTCATTCTATATTCATCTTACCAAAAATTATGCTGTACTACATAGTATCCATGTACTCAAAAAAAATTTTTAAATTTATTAGCATATATTTTTCCGAAAGCGGACATCATAATTATTGAAGAAGGAACACATTGAAAAAGCAACCACCAATTGATGAGTACAACAACATAGTGAAGTCATCATGAAATGGGGTGTCCAAGTTGGACAATGAAATTTACACATAACCAGATTATTTGTTTCATTTTCGAAACGGGGTGTCTCTGAAAGAGCATATACTGTTTTAAAAAATAAACAATTTCATTTTAAAAAAGATTGCAATTCATTTCACTTGAAAATGGGGTGTCTACGGCAGAAACTTTAGCCGATTTACCGTGCATTTCTTAAATAAATGAGGTGTCTGCGAAACGTAAATTACGATAATGCTTTTTCAATCCCTCTTCAGAAAACAGGAAGCTGAGTCAGCTTCCTGTTTTTCGTGTTTGTTCTCTTATGTAATTATGGTAAAATACGGCTAAGGATATTTGAAAGGATGAGATCAATGAATCATACAGCAGACAATTGTATTTTTTGTAAAATCATTGACGGGCAAATCCCTTGCTCAAAAGTATACGAAGATGAACATGTGCTTGCATTTTTAGATATTAGTCAAGTAACAAAAGGACATACTCTTGTTATTCCGAAAGTTCACAAACAAGACATTTTTGCGTTAACGCCAGAAATCGCATCACACATTTTTTCTGTCGTTCCAAAAATCGCAAATGCGATTAAAGCAGAGTTTAATCCAGTTGGCTTTAACCTACTTAACAATAACGGTGAAAAAGCTGGACAAACTGTGTTCCACTTCCACCTTCATTTAATTCCACGCTACGGTGAAAAAGATGGTTTCGGTGCTGTTTGGAAATCACATCAAAATGAATACACTATGGAAAATTTACAAAACATCGCAAGTACAATTGCAAATAGTGTGAAATAATGACACTATAAGAAGGCGTAATACATAACAAGCCACTTCCCTGAAGTCATCAAATTCCGCATGGCTTGTTTCTTTACTTAAAATGCTCAGGGATGATTGTTTGTGCATAGCACATATAAGAAAGATATGCATATTTTTCCCATCATGAATACGAACAAAAAATAAGGAGGTCTCCTTTTATGTCAAAAGCTAAATCCTTTATTACAGGTGTTATTTGCGGCGGAGCAGTTGCTGGACTAGCTGTTCTTTTCTCAACTCCTTCTTCTGGTAAAGACATGCGCGGCAAGTTAAAAGAAAAAGGAAATGATATTAAAAAGACTTTAGCTGATATTACAGCTGATACGAAATTATTAAAGCGTCAAATTGTTGAAACTGCTTCAGAAGGTAAAGAAGTGTTTCAAGAATTAAAAGATGACATGCAAGACACGCTTTCTAACTGGAAGCAAGATATTTCTCAAAACAAGCGCCATATTGAGAAAGAAATTTTGGACATCCAAAAGTCAATTGAGAAACTACAAGAAGCTGTTCCAGAAAAAGCGTAAACAAATTCCTGCTTAGTTTTTTGCATATAACAAATATTTTTTATATAAATTGACCTTGACACGGCATATCGTATAGATATGCCGTGTTTTTATGCATTTACAATATATGTTATCACTTAACATGTAAGGACAACGTATGTATTCACGACTCATAAAACGCTTCCATAGTTATGCATGATTTGTATAGAATGTCATTTTTCCGAAAAATTTTCACAATTCTCACAAAAAGACTTTATTAATTTTTATTTTACTGGCATAATAGATAGTAATGAAAAAAGAATGTTAAAGTGGGTGAGTAAATGAAAAGTGGAGAAAAAGATTACTCGGTAAAAGAAGCGATGATTTTCAGCCAACGCATTGCTCAATTATCGAAAGCGTTATGGAAATGTGTAGAGAAAGATTGGCAGCAGTGGATTAAACCTTACGATTTAAATATTAATGAACATCATATTTTAACAATCGCTTATCATTTAAAAGGGGCTTCTATTTCTGAGATTGCTAAGTTTGGAGTTATGCACGTATCAACAGCGTTTAACTTCTCGAAAAAGCTGGAAGAACGCGGCTATCTTGTATTCTCGAAAAAGGAAGATGATAAACGAAATACGTACATTGAAATTACAGACAAAGGGGAAGAATTACTACTTCGCTTAATGGAAGAGTATGACCCTGAAAATAATTCAGTGTTTAATGGGGCTCTTGCACTTCGTAATTTTTATGGGAAGTTCCCAGAAAATATCGAACTGATTGCAATCCTGCGTAATATTTACGGACAAGACTTTATCGATATTTTTGAGAAATCATTAGAAGATATTGAAGAGAACTTTACAGAATCCGATCAAAAGTTAGTTAAGAAATAATCTATTTATTTTTTCGCAATCATGCTTAAGAATTCATTCATAAGCGGCTTAAATAAACCTTGTTTTGCTAGCGCTTCCGCAGTTTCGTGTACTTCGAGCTGATGTGGAAGCGCTTTTTCAAATTGATCTAACAGCGCATCGAACAAAAGAAGCCCTTCTGCTTTCTCCACTACATATTGCTCGTTCAGTTTTTCACAAAGATTCAGTATACGTTCAATATCTTTTTTACGAGCTTTTTTCTTTATGATCAAAGAATAAAATGGACACTTCTCTTCATCAATCATTTTAAATAATAGGTCTACATAGTATTCAGCTTGTTCTAATCTTCTAACAACGTCCATTTTCTCCCTCACTTTCTAACACAAAGTCTTCTATTTCTGAATTTTGTAACACGAACAAAATATCGTGTGATACAATATATGTATATGTATTTTAGCCAAAAGGAGGTCTCGCCTCATGACACTTATAACAGTTGTTTTTGTCGCATTCGCACTTCTTGTTATATTTTACACGAATTTCATGACACATACACTGTGTGAACGAAAACAAATAGCTGCGAGCCGCCAGCCCGGTGTCTTTCGGGTTATTAATGTATGTATAACAATTTTATTAATTTCTAGTTATATAGAAATTATATTTCATGGAAAGTGAGGAAGGAAAGCCCCTTCCTCACTTTTTTCCTCTATAAGCAAATTATACCTACAATAACCAATAAAATAAACAGTACAAGTAATAAAATAAGTTGAGAATTCATCCCCATCCCCTCCTCTATTCTGTATATGCGGCATGCGCCCAATATGGCACACTTTCAAAATCTGACACGTGCTGGTTAATTTTTCTTTATCAATATGAAAACGGTTCGAAATATGATATATTAAATTTTGTACATATTGCTTATACTATAGAACAAAACATTCATCAAAACTTTATCCTCAGCCACGGTAAGCCCTGTTAAGCGCGCTTTACCAATATAAAAAAGCAAAAGTATCAGTGAGACTTAATCGGGCTCTTATGAACTAAAATTCATCGGTGTAGGATAAATTAAAAATACATAATAGTAGGAGTGTTTATTGAATGAAGAAAGCTATGCTTGCCTTAGCCGCAACAAGTGTAATCGCATTATCAGCATGTGGAACATCATCATCAGACAAAATCGTTACATCTAAAGCTGGTGACATTACAAAAGAAGAATTCTACGAACAAATGAAAAATTCACAAACTGGTAAACAAACACTAAATAACATGGTTATGGAAAAAGTACTTATTAAAAACTACAAAGTAGACGACAAAGAAGTAGATAAAAAGTACGATGAGATGAAAAAGCAACTCGGTGATCAATTCGATACATTATTAAAACAACAAGGTCTTAAAGAAGAAACAGTCAAAAATGGCGTTCGCGCTTCATTAGCTCAAGAAAAAGCTATCGAGAAAACAATCACTGATAAAGAACTAAAAGAAAACTACAAGCCTGAAATTAAAGCAAGCCACATTCTTGTAAAAGATGAAGCTACTGCGAAAAAGGTAAAAGAAGAACTTGGACAAGGTAAATCTTTCGAAGAGTTAGCGAAACAATACTCTGAAGATACTGGTTCAAAAGAAAAAGGCGGAGACCTTGGCTACTTTACTGCTGGTAAAATGGTTAAAGAATTTGAAGATGCTGCTTATAAACTGAAAAAAGATGAAGTAAGCGAGCCTGTGAAATCACAATTCGGTTACCACATCATTAAAGTAACAGACATTAAAGAACCAGAAAAATCATTCGAACAATCTAAAGCTGACATCAAAAAAGAAATCGTTCAAAAGAAAATGCAAGATGGCCAATTTATGAACGATCTTATGATGAAAGAAATCAAAAAAGCTGACGTAAAAGTTGACGATAAAGATTTAAAAGATCTTTTCGAAGAGAAGAAAACTGACGCTAAAAAAGACGAAAAGAAATAATGCAGTAAAAAGCTTGGGCTTAGGCCCGAGCTTTTTTTATCCCCTCTTCTCCCGGTAGTTATATCTAGATTCGGTAAATGAAATTATATCGGCGATTTTCAAAATATATCAGCGCAACTCCAATTATATCAGCGATTTTCGAAATATATCGACTTACCGACAAAAAACGACAACAAGCGTGACTCCCTCTTCAAACACAAAAAAACCTTGATCCACGCCACGTAGAACCAAGGTTTATCTTATTATCATTGATTAAATTCAAAAACTATGTTAAATTAGTACAGAAACACGTTTTACAAAATACAAAGAACGTATTTATCCGTATCTTAATTGTACACCAAAACACATCTTCAGTCAACCTCTATTTTTCACTTTTAAAGGAGTGCTTACCGTATGAACAAAAACCTTGATTTAGAGCAAAAACGATTAGATACCGTAATTGAAACAATTACGGAGCAAATTGATAAACTGGAAAACGAAACTGGTAGACGCCGGGCAGAAGTAATCAATATTCGCAAACACTTTTGGGATGACGTGAAAGTTAATACTGATACTTTCGATGATTATCTTGAAACAGTTATCAACTTGAGACAACAAGCTCAGTCACTAGCTGTCACACAAATTACCCATAAGCACACCTTTAATCGACTTGCCGCATTAAGACGTATGCATAAAGCACCTTATTTCGGACGAATTGATTTCAAAGAAGAAGGAGAATCTGCCGCGGATCAAATTTATATCGGCGTCGCTACACTTACTGATGCAAGCGGAGAAAACTTCCTTATATATGACTGGCGCGCACCTATTTCGAGTGTGTACTATGATTATCCACCAGGACCTGCTGAATACAGTACACCAGGCGGCGTAATCCACGGTAATGTGGAGAAAAAATTACAATACATTATTCAAAATGGCGAGATTGATTCTATGTTCGATACGAGCCTTACAATTGGTGATGAAATCTTGCAACAAGCGCTCGGAAAAGGTACGAACAAACATATGCAGAGCATCGTTGCTACGATTCAGCGCGAGCAAAATGAAATTATCCGCCACGATGAAGGCCGACTCCTTATCGTTCAAGGAGCTGCTGGTAGCGGTAAAACATCAGCTGCTCTGCAGCGAATCGCCTACTTACTATATAAATATCGCGAATGGCTAAAAGCAGATCAAATTATTCTCTTCTCTCCTAACTCTATGTTCAATAGCTACGTTTCTAACGTACTACCTGAACTTGGTGAAGAAAATATGCAGCAAGTTACATTCCAAGAATATTTGAATCATAGACTAAGTAAGTCATTTGAAGTTGAAGATCCTTATGAGCAATTAGAATATATGTTAACTGAAACGAATAGCCCTACCTATAAAACGAGAAATGCGAGCATCCGATTTAAAGCATCCACTCAATTTTTCGAGATGATTAGAGCGTACAGACAATCTCTTGAATCTTCAGGCATGCTATTTAGAGGAATGAAATTTAGAGGAAAACTGATTGTTTCTGCGAAAGAAATTACAGAACAATTTTACAATACCGACTCCTCCCTCCGCTTCCATAGTCGAATTGAGAAGTTAACGGATTGGCTAAATAAGCAAATAGATGCACTTGAAAAAGCAGAACTGAAAAAGCCTTGGGTAGAAGAAGAAATTGAATTACTTAGTAAAGATGAATACCAAAAAGCTTATAAATATTTACAGAAAAAAGGCGAGTTTGACGACAACTCCTTTAATGATTTTGAAAAAGAAACGAGAGTACTTGGACGTATGATTGTCCGTAAAAAATTGAAGCCACTGCGTAAAGGCGTTCAAACATTACGCTTTATCAATTTCACAGGCATATATAAACAACTTTTCACAGATGCATCATGGGTTACTGAGAAAAAACCGAAAGAGTGGGATGACATTTGCTCCTTAACAGTAAACATGCTTGATGAAGGAAAACTATATTACGAGGATGCGACTCCATTCTTACTTTTAAAAGAATTAATTGAAGGCTTCCAAACGAACAGATCGATTAAACACGTACTCGTAGACGAAGCGCAAGATTATTCGCCGTTTCAGTTCGAGTTTTTAAAACGTCTCTTCCCTGCCGCGAGAATGACAGTACTCGGCGACTTTAACCAAGCGATATTTGCTCATGCGAGTGAAACGGTTAATTTCGATACACTTACAAATTTATACGGTCCAGACGAAACAAACGGCATTAACTTAACTCGTAGCTATCGCTCAACAAAACCGATCATTGAATTTACACGTGCTCTCGTACCGGAAGGCAAGAACATTCACGCCTTTGAACGTGACGGCGAGAAACCTACAGTGACGAAAGTATCCAGTGACAGCGAACTGCACGAACATATTACTGCAAAAGTTGCTGAACTACAAAAAGAGCAGCACAATACGATCGCAATTATATGTAAATCTGCAGCTGAAAGCGCCGCTGCCTATGAGGCACTTAGTCCTATCGAGAATATTAAACTTGTGAAAAGTAACTCAGCCGAGTATGAGCAAGGCATTGTCGTGATCCCTGCTTACTTAGCAAAAGGCATCGAATTTGATGCTGTTATTATTTACGATGCTTCTAAAGATGTGTACAGCGACGAGAGCGTTCGTAGATTGTTCTACACTGCTTGTACGCGCGCAATGCATGAACTGCAACTTTATAGCGTTGGCGAAGTTAGTCCTTTTATACTTGGGGCTGATTCGGAGAGTTTTGAGCTTATAATGAAAACACCTTAATGATGGAAGTGACCCCCGAAAACGGGACACATATTAAAACACCTCCCGAATTCGCATACTAAGTATGCAAATTCAATGGAGGTGTTCTTTTTATCATTTAGACTTGTAAAATGCTTCGTATTTCTTCTAAACGTAAATTTGTAAACTTTGCAATATCTTCGATTGGCATTCCATTTTTATGCATTCCACGAATTAATTGAATCTTACCTTCTTCAATTCCCTCTTTCTTTCCTTCATTACGAGCATGAGCGAACTTTGCGGCTTCATCCATCAAAGCTTTCTCTCTTGCCTCATATGCTTGTCGGAAAGAAGAATCTTGACTCATACGCTCCCATTTATTCATCGCTTTTTGTAAAATCGGATCTTGGTTCATCGCAATGTCCTCCAATGTTTGGGTTAGTTGTTCATCCTCGTTTGCCGGAAGTAATAATAACCAACGAACAAACAAATCTTCCCAAGGATTTACTTGTTCATTCCGCCACTGTTGCATAAGTTTCGAAATCTCTACGATGTGAACTTCGATATCACTACTCAATATTTTATGTTGTTGTCGATTCCATAAAACTCCTGTTGTATGGAATGCCTCGTATTCAGGAAACATAACGAAATTTAACAAATTGATTGTAATTGTTTTATGAAGAGAGCTGTATGGCATTCCCTTTTGAAGTTGAGCTGTGTATAGCCTTCCCCAATAATATAAACTGCATTTAATCATATCATGATTATTATTGAGTTGTATTTCTACATTGACTTTTGTTCCTGTGTCTAATGTAGCTGAAATATCTAAGATAGATAACTTATCTTCTTCATGTTCCCTGTGTAAATGTGGATCTGCAAATTGTAACGAAACAATGGGTGATTCTAAAGAATCCTGTAACATCGCATTTAAAAAAGCAATTAAAATATCTTCATTTCCACTTGTGCCAAATAATTGTTTAAAAGCAAAATCAATGCGTAAATTCACTAATTGTTGGCTGGACATGAAATTTTCTCTCCCCATCTCATAAGAGGCTTTTCTTTTATTGTACATAAAATAGTGATACGCATGCAAACACGCACTTACTTAAATTTCATAAAACGCCCTGTATTTGCAGGTTATCACATCACTTCTCACGATGCAGACATTCTTACGATTGACGTACTTCTATCCTCACCTTCATTAGATCCTGACACTTCCAAAAAAGATGCGGAAGAATACTCCTATTTACAACAACTAACTGAATCGATATCTCGTTCTGAATTATGTATTTCTGTTAAAGAGAGTGCACTTATTTAAACACAAAAAGAGGGTTATTTATGATAACCCTCTTCTACTATCTATTTACGTTTGTACTTGATCATAATAATGCATTCTTTTATATACAACTTATATAAGTATCAAGGTGTTTTTCTAATTCTGAATGAAATGCCCTTACGTCTATATACACTCAGCACAATCCCCATTATAAGCGCATGAAATACAGTCGGCGTTAATCCGTAACTAATAAAAGGTAAGGATATAGCAGCAAGCGGCAATAATCCTAGTATCATTCCAACATTATAAATGAACTGGAATACAAAAAGAGTCAATCCACCAACGAGTAGCAATTTACCGTACCGATCATTTATTTTATAAGAGATGACTATTAATCTTGCTACAAAAAGAGAAAGAACGAAGACAAGAATTAATGCAAGCCAATACCCATAATAGTAAGTCAAACTTGCAAATACAAAATCAGTATCCGGAGCAGGGATGAATTTCATATCTCCATATGTACCAAACCAACCTGCTGATGACATTACCTCTTTTAATCGTATATACATAAATCCTGCGCCACCTGCATCACTCTCAGGATTTAAATACCCTAAAAGTCTATCTAAGTGGTATCCTGAAGACCATGATACGGATACCTTAATAATAAATAAACAAATAGGTACAACCGTAATAATCAACGACGTTTTCTTTCCTAGCTTACTCCACCAAAGCATAACGAATACCATCGTAATATAGATAAAAATTGACGAAAGGGTGGATACAATCAAAAATAAGTACAAAGAAAATAAATATAAAACCACAAGATGTATAATCTTTAACCTACTATTATTAAAAAAAGAAGCCCAAGCTAGAAAAAAGAAAGGCACTGCCATTAGACAGTCAATTGCAATTGGACCGATTTGTATTAACGGTTCTCCAATCATTGAAGCGTTTGGAAAACAGTATAGAATTAACAAGACAACTACTCCGATTGTGTAAAACAACCATCCCATTCTCTCTAATTTCCGATAATCAAGTAACATCATCCCAATCGCTGTTATAACACCCAGAATAACAAATATCACCTTATTCATTATTACATCATTCGTATATCCAAAAACTAAAACTGGTAAAAAACCTAACCCCATAGCAGCCACTAATAAAATAAGTAAAAACCAATCCACCTTTGGCTTATGAAGTTTATTAAGTTCTTGCCCTAGTTTAATCGGACTTCCCATTTGTTCCACCGCTTTATTTTCAGCGACTTCCTCACTCAAACCTTTTTCTATCCATGTGTTCTTCGCCTGTTTTAGGTGAAAATCTAGTTCCGTTGCTACAAAGCTCTTCGCTTCTTTTGATTTAATATGATTCGTAACTTCGCTTACAAAACGCTCCCCTTTTTTGTTCAATTCCGCCTCACTCCTGTACTAATCCTTTTAATATAAATCGTGCCTTCGTAGCATTCTTCTCTGCCTTTCGCAGCATCTTGTTTCCTTTATCATTTAATTGATAATATTTAGCTCCCGCATGATCCCAGCTAGATTGGATAAAGCGATTCTGTTCTAGACGATGCAATAAAGTGTATAGAGATCCTTCATCACCTTCGAATTTTTGAATTCCTCTCCCCCGCAGTAACTGCATCAATTCATAACCTGTTTTTTCATTCATAAGAAGTTGCAACACTACTAAAAGGATGTCTTCTTCCTTTTCGGACGATTGATTGATTTTTTCGTGCACCCGCTTTTGGTGCCGATCAGAAAAACTCAAATGTTTAAACGTTGTGTTCTCCATTGATTTTCGCAAGCCTTTTAATCGACCTTCCATTCGATTATTCCTCCAATCCTTCCTTCAAAAGCTCCTTCGCTTTTTTCAGTCTCGTTTTTATCGTGTTTTCCTTTACTTCTATTACTGTAGCAATCTCTTTAATTGATAATTCCTCATAATAAAATAGATAAATGACTTCTCGATATTTTATCGGTAAATTCATTACCGCAGAAGCCAACCTACTATCCTCAGCATTTTGAATAACTGTTTGTTCGACACTTTCTTTTTGACTCTCCATATACGTAAAGTCATCCTCTGTAACGATAACTTTTTTGTTATACCAACTTTTTATATAGTCCTTACATTGATTGATTGCAATTCTCCATAACCATGTTTTCACATTCGAATTCCCTTTATATGTATGAAGAGATTTATAGCATTTCACGAATATATCTTGCGTTACATCCTCCGCAACCTCTTTATTATTCACATACGAATACACAAGCTGCAGGACTTCTTGTCCATACTTGTTCATTATTTCGTCGATAAGGTCCTCCTTATCTTCTATTTCAAACGCTTCTATCGTTAATTCATCCACATCATTTCCTCCTTCCCATATATTAGACGACGCACTGTATGGAAAAGTTTTATAAATGTATAAAAAAATACGATCGGCAATCACATTTTTTATAAAGCACTTCCTCAGTAAATTACATATAATAAACCGAATAGTCGTTACAATGCATTCACCTAAAGAGCGTCTTTCTCCCAAGGCGCTCTTTAAGTTTACAATAAGGATTTTGTCTTAGTTTTATATCATCAAGATTCCCCTCATCGCTAAATTAAAAAGAGAACCGATTTAATCGAGTCCCCCTTCTTTCTAACGCTCACTTAAAGAATCTAATATATCATGGCCATACAAAGATGAATCGATAATATCAAAACTAATACATTCTTCATACAAGTGTAGTATTTAAACTTCTATACATAACGCAATTGCATGAAAACCTTAACTTGTAGGAAATTCATAAACAGGTTATACATGATAAACTACAATTTACACAACCACCATTTAAAACTAGGAATTTTCATCCATATATCTTGTTCCCTATTTTAAAACATAATACAATGAATACGTAACTTAATAAGCTATAACTAGTAGGTGTGGCAATCATCTCTTCCATTTTGAAAAAAGGGGGAGGTGATAATATAATCGCGATGTTTGTAATTAAATTAGTGTATGGTATCCTAACCGGAGCTGGCGTTGTCATCGGTAGAAGATACGTCGGTCCGTGGCTAATTTCTGTATACAAAAAAGCGAGAACCACCCTGCTTCGTGGAAAAGGTAAGGGCGGTTCTCGGCTAAAACGTTAATGTAATTGTCTTATAACCGCACCTACTACCACCACAATAGCAAGTTAGGTTACAAAGGCAGAAGTTTCTCAGGCTTCTGTCTTTTTTATTTTATGCAAAATTCACACTACATACTCTATCATCATTGTAACACATTTTATTTATTTTTAGTCAAGAGAAAAAACACCTCTTGAATTCGCATAATAAGTATACAAATTTTTAAAAATTAAACCATCTATCCCCTAAAGTATATAGGAAATAGATGGTTTAGTTTTTTTAACGTGTGTTCCATTTTCATGGCTCACTTCAAATCACTGTGATTTTCACTTTATTCTTCTAAATACCCAATCGCAGCTAGTGCCTGTAAGTATTCTTGAAACAAGGGATTTTCAATATTACATTCTTCTTTTTCTAAGCCCATAAGAACTGTAAGTTTATTGTACATCATCTCTGAATGACCTAATAGGTTGAAGTAATTAATGTATGTGCCATCCGCACTTGCTAAAAAAATAACAATTAATTTGCCTTCTTGAATTTCTTTATTGAAAAGATCTTGCTCATTGAAATCTGTATTTTGTTCAGATTGATTAAGTTGTATCATTTCAGCAAAATTTTTTTTTTCCGCATCACTAAACAACCCCATCAAAACAGCCTTTTCCTCGATCTTATAACACTTTACTATTTCTTTAAATTCGATATTTGTATCTAGATAAATGGAACCAATTTTATTTTTTTTGATTTCTGTAGCTCTATACTCACTTTTCAAAATTGTATCAATTTCGTCTATCGAAAATTTATTTGGGATGTTTCGCATTTTGTATTTTTCATAAAGTTTATTTATCATACACTACCCCTTTTTAATAGAATGAATGACCACCTGTTCTATTATGGATATGGAAGTGGAAATAATAACCTTCTGCTGACGTTTTTCCTTTGTCACGCTCAGGGCCAATTGGTGTTCTCCCGTTTCCAGCATCTTTTGCAACAGTTGCCGCTAAAGCATAAGTTTTTGACCAAACATTGTTATTCTTTTTATCACTTGATTTCATTCTTGAAACTGCAGTTGCTTTAGAAATTGGTCCGCCAATATATAAATCACCTTTTGTTAAAACAGCAGCATAGTGATCATATTTTTTCTTTCGTAATTCTGCTGCAACTTTCCCCACTACCGTATATGTAGCACCTGCAATAATTACAGCTGCACCAATCGCGATTAAATGCGAAACAAGCCCTTGACCAATTACACCTGCCAGCGGTAATAAGAACACTACAGAAGCATGCGCTTCCATAGAATCTACTTCAAAAGATTCGTTTGTTTTTATATCGGTAAATGTCGCTTTAAACACTTCGTCAGTAGCCTCTTCAACGTCAACTCTATATTCTTTTTCAACTTCATTTCCGTTTGCATCTTTTTCCATTGATTTCACTGTAAATGTGTTATCTGTTTTATCCCAAGCCGCTGAAACTGTTGCATCACCTTCTACCGTTTCAACTTCTGTTTGTACTTCTACTTTCTCACTATTATTCTCAAGTACTTCAATATTCTCGTCTTGAACCCAACCTTCAGCTAAAACTTTACCATTTGGAATGATTCCAATGCTTAAAACAAAGATTAACATTAATGATACTATCTTTTTAATCATAATTCTCCACCCTACTATAATTTTATAAAACCATTGCCAATTTGATTACTGCCACCAATGTCCACTGTATTTTTTTCTAAAATTTTATACACTTCTTGAGGGAACTTTACTTTGCTAGATGGCAGTTTAAATGTTTCCTTATTCGCAAGAATTAAAGATACAATTCCTGTTACGTGAGCCGTTGCTAGAGATGTTCCATTTTCAATCGAATAACCATTAGAAGTTGTAGTGGTTATTACGTTCACACCTGGGGCTGCAAAATCAATTTTCCCATTCCTTGCAGCAAAACTTGCAGCTTTATAAGCGTGATTTACTGCTGTTACTGAAATAACATCTTTATAATTAGCTGGATATTCAACTTTTCCGCCATAATTATTACCTGCAGCTGCAATAACAATTATCCCTTTTTGAATCGCCTTCTCAATCACCCTTTCAAGTTCAGGATGGTTAGAAGACATACCAAAGCTAATGTTTAACACATCAACATTTTTTTCAACGGACCAATTAATACCTTGAACTAAATTATCAATCTTCCCTTTTCCATCATCATTAAGAACTTTAACATCATAGAGTTCCACTAGCGATGCTGCAACGCCAGTGATTCCAATTTTGTTATTATTTGCTGCGATAATACCTGCCACATTCGTTCCATGGCCTAAAACATCAATTACTGGATGTTGCGGCTCAATTACGTTGTATTCTTTAATTACAAGATTTTTTAAATCATCATGTTGTTTTTCTATTCCACTGTCTAATATCGCAACCTTAATCTTACTTTTGGATTCGAATTCCCAATATTCTGAATTTAAATTCGAAAGTGCCCATGATCTTACTTGCTCCTTTTTGCTTTTTTCTAGTAAAGCAAGGTTGTCTGATTGATTTATTTTAACCAAACTCGTACGTTGAAAGAAAAAGAAATAGACAGTGCAAATTGCAAAAGCACAAACTAAAAAAATCAAAGAATACAAAATTTTCTTCTTAATCACTATCCCCTCCTAACATTAAATAAATTCTAATATACATATATAACCAAAACAATACTGTTTTTTACTATTTTTTCTTGTTATACTGATACTGAGTTTAGATAAACATTTCATTTAGTAACCTATTCACCAAATGAATTTAATTGAAATAAATGTAAAATAATAAAATTCTTACCGGAAAATCCATCTCTTGGTTCATCAGCAAGAGATAGTCACACTCGAAATATCCCCCAATATATTCTCGTAAAGTAGAAAACTGAAACAGATTAAATTTCTTTAGGGATGGCTTCGCCATCTCTTTTCTGTTTCAGCTTCAAAGATTGGTTCAATGACTAATTTTGTTGCTATTTGTACAACTCTATCTTTGATCGTAGGAATTCCAAGTAATCTTTGTTTTCCATCCCCCTTTGGAATATGGGTTCTTCTCACAGCTTGTGGATGATATGGCTTACTTTTGAGTTCCTTGTACAACTCATTTAGAAAGTTACGTTCTCCATATTGGTGAACAATTCCCTCAATTCTTTGTCCATCCACTCCTTCCCTTCCTCTATTCCGTTTTACTCTTCGCCATGCTTCAGCTAGTATATCGGGGCGATAAATCTTATCATACAACGCATGAAATCTTCGGCTTGAATTTTCTTTGGCACAAAGATATAAAGTCTTCCAAAGTTCTTGAGCTTTTACATCAGTGTAGTTAGCAAGTTTTCCAGTATTCACTCACTCGTACCTCCTTCCAACTTATGAACAAAGTAGAGGTCCTTCCCTACATAACGTTGTGTTGTGGTTATGATATTCAGTACTATGATCTCCTCCGACTCCCTCTTTACAGTCCACCATTTCGCATATGCTTATAGGCTTTCTCTCTCCTTTCTGAAAGAAAGGGCAAAAGAGGGTCTCCCTAGTTCCAGACACTACTTTCTCAACATACCATCCTCCGTACCCCGAAGGATTCTTCGATGCTGTATTTCCAAGTTCTTCACGTCTTCCATGGTTTTCTCCTATATTCACCAGGCTCAACTTCCCTTTGTCTTATTGCTAGGTTTCTTTTAACGAGGCGGCAAGGTTCACTTTATGTTACGGTTTGTTGATTCGCTCGCACTTCTAAATAGAAGTCACTTTGTCACAGAGCTTCAACCTTAGGATTTCTCCGCCAGTTGCCTGTTAGCTATTAGACGACTTGGCTCTTACCTAGGCTGGACTTTCACCAGCAAGCAGTGCCCAGCTTAGCTGGGCACGCAAAATAAAAAGACTCTCTCCATTAATGATAAGAGTCTTTTTAACACCAAATACTCATAATTTATCCCCTACAATAAAGAAAGAATTGTGTATTTTTATACCTACACAATTCTTTCTTCCAAAAACATATCTATTTTACGCTAACGCAGCTGCCTGTTCTTGTTGATCTACAGGAATAACAGCGTCTGTTAGTGCTTTTTCTAGTTCTGCTGTATATTTCATTTGTTCTTCTTTGCTCCAGCCTAGTTTCGCAGCCATGTAGTTGATTACTGCTTCTTTCCACTCGTATACCCAGTGGATGTTGAAGAATACAGCGCCTCTGCGGCGTACGAAGAAGTCAACTGGTTTTGCTGTCATTTCGTAATCCATTGCGTATACAAGCGGGATTAGAACGTCTAGCGGCATGTTGTATTCTTTCGCTTCGTCTTTATGTTTTTTCGCTAAGTCAAATAGTACGTCAACGTTAGAACCATAGAATTTCGCGAATTCTTCTGCTTGTGCTGTCGTTAAACCATATTTCGTACCTTCGCCAGCTTTTTTCGCAACGAATGCTGGGAATCCGTGTGAACCATCTACATGTCCACCAGAGATTGGCATATGTTTCGTGTCGCTCTTCGGATATGCGCTATGACCTTCTTTTTGTAGTAAGTTCGTTACGTAGTCTACTACCATTTCAGCCATTTTGCGGTATCCTGTTAATTTACCACCTGCGATTGTAATTAAACCAGATTCAGAAGTCCAAATTTCGTCTTTACGAGAAATTTCAGATGCACTCTTACCTTCTTCATAAATTAACGGACGTACACCAGCCCAGCTTGATTCAATGTCTTTCTCTGTAATTTTCACGCTTGGGAACATGTAGTTAATCGCATTAATGATGTATGTGCGATCTTCTGTTGTCATTTGTGGTACAGCTGCGTCTTTATCGTAGAACGTATCTGTTGTACCTACATAAGTTTTTCCGCCGCGAGGAATCGCGAACACCATACGTTTATCTGGTGTATCGAAGTAAATCGCTTGACCTAATGGGAAACGTTTTTGGTCAATTACTAAGTGAACACCTTTTGATAACTGAAGTACTTTTCCTTTTTTCGAGTTATCTTTTTCACGAAGTGTATCTACCCAAGGGCCAGCTGCGTTTACAATTTTCTTACCGTAAACTTCGTATACTTCTCCGTCTAGTAAATCGATTACACGTACACCGCATACTTTTCCATCTTTATATAAGAAACTGTCTACTTTTGCGTAGTTAACCGCTTTTGCGCCGTGCTCAATTGCTTCTTTCATTACTTCAATTGTAAGACGCGCATCATCTGTACGATATTCTACGTAGTAACCGCCGCCTTTTAATCCTTCTTTTTTTACAAGAGGCTCTTTGTTTAATGTTTCTTCACGGTTAAACATCTTTCTGCGCTCGCTTCGTTTTACACCTGCTAAGAAGTCGTATACACGAAGACCAATTGATGTACTAAATGATCCGAACGTACCGCCTGTATGGAACGGAAGTAACATCCACTCTGGTGTTGTTACATGGGGACCGTTCTCATATACGATCGCACGCTCTTTACCCACCTCTGCTACCATTTTCACTTCAAGTTGTTTTAAATAACGTAGACCACCGTGTACAAGCTTCGTTGAACGACTTGATGTACCTGCTGCAAAGTCCTGCATTTCAAAAACAATTGTTGATAACCCGCGTGTTGCTCCATCTAATGCAATACCAGAACCAGTAATACCTCCACCAATTACGATCACATCTAACTCTTGTTTATTTACTCCGTTTAATACGTCTTTACGTTGTTTACTTGAAAATTTCATGGTAATTCCTCCCTTTGATAACGAAAAAAGAGACCACAAACTCCGCTATAGATTTCGCCTCTATAGCGCGTTGTGGTCTCTCCAAATCTCCTACCGAATTATTAACTTGTCACCATTATAACACTGTTTATGATTATTTGAAAGCTTTTGTTGCTTCAATTGCTTTTTTCCATCCAGCATATAGCTCTTCGCTTGTTTTCGCTTCCATCGTTGGTTCAAAGCGTTTGTCCATATGCCACTGTTCTTTAATTTCATCTTGGTTTTTCCAATATCCAACCGCAAGACCAGCTAAGTATGCTGCACCTAGAGCCGTTGTTTCGTTGATCACTGGACGCTCTACAGGAACATCTAAAATATCACTTTGGAACTTCATTAAGAAGTTATTTTTAACCGCTCCGCCATCAACGCGTAATGTTTTCAGTTCAATACCTGAATCTGCTTCCATTGCGCATAATACATCTTTCGTTTGGTAAGCTAAAGATTCTAGCGTTGCACGAATGAAGTGCTCTTTCGTCGTACCGCGTGTTACACCAAACATAGCGCCGCGTACTTCACTATCCCAATAAGGTGTTCCTAGTCCAACGAATGCTGGTACAACGTATACACCATCAGTTGATTCAACGCGACTCGCATACACTTCACTCTCACTTGCATCTTTAAACATGCGCATTCCGTCACGTAACCACTGAATTGCAGAACCTGCTACGAAAATACTTCCTTCTAATGCGTAGTTTACTTTACCATCTATTCCCCATGCAATTGTTGTTAATAGACCGTGCTCAGAAGCTACTGCTTTTTCACCTGTGTTCATTAACATGAAGCAACCAGTTCCGTAAGTATTTTTCGCCATACCTTCACCGAAACAAGCTTGTCCAAATAATGCTGCTTGTTGGTCACCAGCTACACCTGCAATCGGTACATTTTGACCGAAGAAGTGGTAATCAATTGTTTCTCCGTAAATTTCAGATGATGGACGTACTTCTGGAAGCATGCTCTTTGGTACTGTTAACATTTCTAGAAGCTCATCATCCCACTGTAAGTCGTGAATATTAAACATTAACGTACGTGATGCATTTGAATAATCTGTTACGTGTGCTTTACCACCAGATAGTTTCCATACAAGCCACGAATCAATTGTTCCGAATAATAGATCGCCGTTTTCTGCTTTCTCTCTTGCACCTTCAACGTTATCTAAAATCCACTTTACTTTCGTACCAGAGAAGTATGCATCAATTAAAAGACCTGTTTTTTCGCGAACCATTTCGCTATAACCTTTTTCTTTTAACTCATCACAAATTTCAGCTGTTTGGCGAGATTGCCATACGATTGCGTTGTAAATTGGTTTACTAGTTGTTTTATCCCAGACAACCGTTGTTTCACGTTGGTTCGTAATACCGATACCTGCGATTTGTTCTGGTTTTACATCTGCTTCGCTTAAGCAAGTTGCGATAACTGCTAAAATAGATCCCCAAATTTCTTGCGCATTATGCTCTACCCAGCCCGGCTTTGGAAAATGTTGTGTAAACTCTTTTTGAGCTGAATGAACAATTTCACCTTTTTTATTGAATAAAATTGCACGTGAGCTTGTTGTTCCTTGGTCTAATGAAAGAATATATTTTTTCATATCGGTTTCCCCCTTATGCTACTTTTCTACTATTTGTATTGCTTCCGCTTTTTTTACTTGTCATATAAGAGATTGCTAGTACAATCACAGTTGCGATAATCACATAAATAAGTGCTGAATTTTGTTTCCCTTCAAATACAACTTGATGGAATAAACCTGCAAGTGATCCACCTAAAATTGGACCAACTACTGGAATCCATGCATACTTCCAATTTGAACCGCCTTTTCCTGCAATCGGAAGGAAGAAGTGTGCGATACGCGGACCTAAATCACGTGCTGGGTTAATTGCGTATCCTGTTGTCCCACCTAATGATAAACCAATACTTACAATTAAGAAACCTACGATAAATGGATTTAATCCATCTGCAAATTTATTTGCACCAATTGCTAATATACCAAATACTAAAACGAATGTTCCAATCATTTCACTTAAAAGGTTTGCAAATGTGTTCGGAATTGCTGGACCTGTTGCAAATACACCTAACTTTGTTCCTGGATCTTCTGTTTCTTTCCAGTGTGGTAAGTAATGTAAATATACGATAACTGCCCCGATAATTGCCCCAATCATTTGTGCTGCGATATAACCTGGTACGTCACTCCATGGGAACGCTCCCTTAAATGCTAATCCTATTGTTAAAGCTGGATTCAAATGTGCCCCACTAATTGATCCAACCGCATACGCTGCAACCGCTACTGCTAAGCCCCAGCCCATTGTAATAACAATCCAACCTGAATCTTTCGCAAACGATTTCTTTAAACTTACACCAGCACAAACGCCGCCACCAAGTACGATTAACAACGCAGTCCCTATTAACTCTCCTAAAAATGCTGACATAGTATCCCTCCACAATCAATTTAAACGCTTCCAAATGTGATAGAGGTAAAATGAATGGCCATTCGTTTTTGTCAAAAGAAAAAGACCCACAGCTTGCACGCTTCTATATAAATTTATATAGAAACAATGAAATGTGGATCTCTACTTTTCTCCGTCACGTTTATTAACTTGTCTATAATGTTAACTGTAAATGAAAGCGGTGTCAACGAAAAAATTCACATTTTCGTCACTTTTTTTGGTAATGTTTCCATAGTTCGCGTTTTGATGTCGTAATTGCTGTCGCACCAGCGTTTAAAGCTCTTTCCACATCTTCTACAGTACGAATAAAACCACCCGCTAAAATCGGTACACCAGTACGCTCTTTCACTTCAGCAATAACATCCGTTAATGCTCCAGGAAGTACCTCAATATAATCCGGTTTCGTCTTATCTAAAAGATTGCAGCTCTTCTCCATCGCACTCGAATCGATTAAAAAGATGCGTTGTATTGCCACAACACCTTTTTGCTTCGCCTTCATAATAACGCTCGCCTTTGTTGAAAGTAACCCGTACGGTCTAAACTCCTGACATAAATATTCCGTCGCATGCCCATCACTCTGCAAACCATGAATTAAATCCACATGTAAAAACACCTTTTTACAATATTGCTTCGCAAGCGATATAACACTCTTCAATTGACCGACATGAATATCTAAAATAACAATATATTCATACGAACTATGTAATAGCTTTTCCAAATCTTTAATTTGCCTCACTGCCGGCAAAATCTTCTGTTCATGAAATTCCATTCTCTATATCCCCTTCTTTATGTCATCCTATCCTTTATAGTACACAATTTAAGTGAAAAGAACAGCTAGTGTAGGGGATTTCTTTCAAATCTTTCCTCTATCTATATATTTTCTTCAACTTATCCGATCCCATACCACCTATAATCATGAATGCAAGGGGTAAAAGATTCATTACATATGGCGCATCTGCTACAATTGTAATACTTGCTCCTGCAAACTTATTTAGCATCCATACAACGATTTTTGCAATAAACAAAAATACCCCTATCATAAATAGACTATCAAAAAACACCTTCCATTTTGGATACGCCAATTGCTTACTATCTTCAATTACTTTCTGCGTCAATTCTTCATCACCCCTTAGCAATTCATCAATTGTAATACCGAACAGATCACTTAAATGAATAATAATTTCAATGCTCGGATAGTTCTTTCCCGTCTCCCATTTCGAAACAGATTGCCTACTCACATGAAGTTTTTCAGCCAAATCATTTTGTGACCAATTTCGTTTTTCTCGTTCTTCTTTTAAACGTTCGCTAAAAATCATACTGTGTTTATCACCTCTCTACGTCTAGTATGGACAAATACATAATGAAGAGTAAAGCGAGTTGTCGTTGCGTTAGCTGTGCAACTTGTGCGTTACACCTGAAAATAAAGCTATGTAGTATGTCGATTTCATATATTTTTCTTCTATAATAATTTCCCAAACAATAATACAACGAACAGATACTAGTTAAGACTAGATTAGGCATAAAAAATACGCCATCCCTTCTTATCAGTCTCCAGAAAGAATAACGCAAATTTTCATTTTTACTCATCATTTTTCGGACTATATGAAAACCCCGGATATTTCACAACAGGCCTCTTCTCCTTACGCAGGGAATCCATTACTTGCGGGCCAACATGTATATTACTCTCCACTATTTCTCTAGGAGTCAGTGCCATCCATTGATTTAACGATACATCTTCAAAACGATTACTTCTGAACATCTCTAAAAACCATAATGTTTCGGTACCTGTATTTTGAATATAATGCCCCGTCGCAAACGGTACATATCCGACATCGCCAGCTCTATAATCAAATGTACGAGCGGTACCATTTCCAAGAAACACAGTCATTCTCGCTTCCCCTGTCAAATAATATTGCCATTCATCATTATTCGGGTGCCAATGAAGTTCTCTCATTCCACCAGGCTCAACCTCAACGAGCGCTGCTGCGATTGTTTTGGAAATAGGAAAATTTGTAGAATCTACAATTCGAACGCTACCACCAGGCGTCTTAATCGGCTTTTGTTTTAACAATTCATGTTTAAATGTTAAAGGAACTTCTCCTTTCGGTGATTGAATTTCCTGACTTTCAAGCGAACCTGGCACCTCTCCTTGATAAATATAAACTTGATCTGAAGGGATAGAACGAAAAGCACTCTCAGGTACTCCGAAATTAGCCGACAACACTTCTTTTGGCGTATGCGCAAACCAATCAGAAATAGCTAAAGTAGATAAATCAGAAAAATGCCCATCATCGAAAACGAGTAGAAATTCACAATGTTCCAATCCTTGAATGGAATGCGGAATACCAGGCGGAAAATACCAAAGATCACCTGGTCCAACATCAGCAATAAAATTACGCCCATTTTGATCAACAGCCGTTATGCGCGCCCGTCCTAAAAGCATATACGCCCATTCCGCTTCTTTATGCCAATGTAGTTCTCGTACTCCACCGGCCGTTAAACTCATATTTACTCCCGCAATCGTCGTCGAAACCGGTAGTTCCCGAGCAGTAATCTCCCGAGACCACCCGCCTTGTTTCAAAATCATAGAAGTGTCCGAGAATGAAAACTTCAAGTTAGGAACTAACCCTGCATCCGTTATAGGCGGAACAAGCATATTCGGATTTTGAATATCCCGTATAACATTACGAGGTCCAGAATCAATCGCACCTGCTCCGTCGCTGCGGATTGGTTGTGGCACATTCCCTCCCGCTTCATTAACAGTACGTTTCTTCATGATTACACTCCTTTTTCATCCGATTAGTAAGTAAAAAGCCTCCATCATAGTGTATGAATTGGGCTTTGGATGGTTACAGTTACTATGGTTTAAACCGTGAAAAAACGCGTCTACTATTGTTATTTTTTATCGGAAATTCAATATTCCCCATCAAATCTTCTTGTTCATTTCTCAACTTATACTAGTATGTTTAGCGCTTAGGAAGACCAAAAAAAATAAACTAGAACTAACAAAAAACCCTGTAAAATTTATTACAGAGTTTTTCACCAATTATTTATTGTTTTACATATCGAATACGAACATTATCGTCCATTTGATAAATTTGTAATGTGTTTCCATAACTAATTCCTAACTCTTCACTTGCACCAACTGCACCCACAAGTACCCCTTAAAATAATTTATTCTTAGTTGGTTTTACTACCGATACTCTTCGCTGCCTCTTCAAACAGTTTCGAACCTTCTTGTGCTTTACTTAATGATTGATGCATTTTACTTTCGTCTTCTTGGTCCAATGCATCAAAGAGAAGTTGAAAACAATCCGCATATAGTTCCATCGACTGCTTTATCTTCGCCTGTTCTCCCTGTAACTCAGGAGGCGCTTGTAGATTCTTCAGTTTCGTTGCAGTTGCCTTTGCTCCACCTAAACTCAGTTGTACTTCACTTTTCTTTTGTTTATATGATTTTACGTCTGAATCTGCTATTCCTTCAATTAATTTCATTGTATCTTCAATTTGAGTAGCACTATTTATGATATCTGCCTTGTACCTTTCAACATCTGAACCAGTTACCTTACCAGTTGAAGAACTAGAAGAAGTTGAATTATTTGAAGAAGAACTTGGTTGACTACTTGATGAACTACTGTTTGTACCTTCACCTTTCGCTACAGATAAGCTATCCTCTTTCTTGCTATCAGTTGACTTACTCTCTTTTTCAGAAGTCTTATTCTCTTTCTCTACCTTTTGCGTTTCTTCTTTCTTTGGCTCAGCTTTCTTACCATCAGTTTCAATTGTAATACAACCACTCAATAACATAACTGGTAACGCTAAACTTACTAATTTCTTTGCTTTCATGATTACTAATACCCCTTTATTTGTAAAATGTAGTGCAAACAAGTTAATATACTTAACTAATAAATTTCCCCCGAATAATTTATTAAAATCTACTATCCATAGATTTCCTGTATATTCATAATCTTTCCATACATATCATTTTACAAAGAATTACATATTTGGTCAAAGGGATTTATGTAGTCCTTAAAAGAAAATTTTAATCACAAAGAAAAGAAGCTAACAATAAATTGTTAACTTCTCAATCGAAAGTAAAATACTATCTTTCCTTATCTTCTAATATCTAGGTTGTGATTGGATATTTGTAAGATGAACATCATACATATCAATGATTTCAAGAAATCTATCAGCTTCACGGAAAACATGGTCTGCTAATAACGGATGAATGATACTCTTTATTTTACATTGCTCAATTAAATCACGTGCTGTTTTCTTAAAATCCCGAAGAGATGCAACCGACACACGATTTTGATCTAAAAATTGATCTAAAAGAGGGGCTGTTTGGGATTGTGGTTTCATAGATTCTAAGTCAATTGCTTGATACATCAATTCATCAAAATCATTGCTAAAATTCCGCGCTGTATCTACAAGCTTTCTTTCCGATGGATCAAGAAGATGGCCAATAAATTTAGCATGGTCTGCCATAATCCGTAAAAAGAAAACATTTTCTTTAATAATAGCATCAGGAAGCGCATCTAATTTACCTTCATTTAATTGTATTAAACGTTTTCTAAAATAATCAGCTTCCCTACTTGTATGGTCAACTAAAAGTGGAAAGTTATTTTGTCCTGGCAATTTACATGTGAGAATTAATCCTAAAATTTTTCGTTTAAATCCCCAAATATTAGTTGCGGCTTGTTGTACTTCTGCATTAAATCTTTTTATTTGCTCAGGATCTGTTTCATTTGTATAGGAATGCGCTATTTGTTCAATATGTTCAAACAATCGATAAAATTGATTCGCCTCTTCGATTAGTTGAGTATCCTCGCACCTAAATCCTAAACGAAGAAAAAAAGAATGCTCCTTCATGATTCTAGACCAAAAACGAATTTCATTTAATGAACGCTCAACAAACATTACAGATGTAACACCTGTATCCGGATGTAATGAAGTTTCATCCCTATGCATTGTTAATCCCCCCCCAGTAAAATCCCCACTAGTTCCATTCTTATGAGTAAAAAAATATATAAATACCATCAATAAAAGTTTATGATGACTCTCTTATACATGTAAAATTAAACTAATATAACCTTAGCTTGATGAACATATACTGCTCCCGCAGAAGAAAAAAAGCTACCACCGAGATGTAAAATCCTACTAGGTGGTAACCTTTCAAAATTTCTATTAAAGCAATACCGAATCTTTATCACTTTCCTGATTACGTTTCTCACGCTCTTCTTCTAAACGCTTCATATATACTTCGCCTTCTTTTTCAATAAACTCATTATCCATATCTTGCTCTTTTTTCGAAGTATATAAAACCATGTAGCCACTTAGTACAATCCCGACAATCACAAGATACACCCACCATGGTAAAGTTTCCAAATCACTTCATTCCTTTCCTTAGACAAGCCTTATTAGTTTCACTTTATGAGGAAAGAAGTGGATTTATGCTTAAAATTTTTATTGTGGATGCTTCGCGAAAAATGCTTGTACATATTCCATAAACTCAATTGGTTCTTGACGAAACGGTGCGTGGTATCCTTTTTCAATAATATGAAACGTACTATTTGCAAATAGCCCATGATACAGTTCACCATTTTTCCAAGAAACGCTCTTATCGTGTCGTCCCCATATAATTAAAGTCGGCACCTTAATCTTATCGGCTTCCATCGCGATGCGGCGCTCTCTCATTTTCGTAAGCTGATCATAATGCTCTTTATCATCACGACTATTTTTTACTTCATTTTTATTATACTTCGTAATCTCGGTTACAGTTTGTAAGTCCGTCGATAGCGGTGGTACTTCATAACTTTCTTTTTGCTGGAAAGACTCTATCCCTGTAGCATCCGCCAAGATGAGATGCGTCACTGCATCCGGATATAAATACGCTAAATTGAGAGACATCTCTCCGCCCATCGAATGACCAAGTACTGCGAATTGATCATACCCGAGCTTCTTCATTAACTTATAATATAAATTCACTTGCGCAGGAAACGAATACTGAAAATCAACCGGCTTAGAAGAACGCCCAAATCCTAAAATATCAACCGCAATAATCGTATGATCTCGCACTAGTTCCGGATAAATATCACTAAACCCATCAGAAGAACCACCAAACCCATGCAACATGAGTAACGGAGGTTTCCCCTCACCAATTTGCTTAAAATAAATCGTCTGCCCATCAATTTGCGCCATACTCTCTTTCGTATTCAGCTTCATCATAACAGTATCTTTCACTTCTTCAACCTTCGCAATCGGCTTATCAACGAAGTTACATACGATAAGCAAAACAAGCACAATACCGCTAATCAAATAAAACTTAAACCGTTTCAAAGTTCCCGTCTCCTTTCTCAATTTGCTATTTAAAGTTTTTACATTTTTTGGTTGTTTTATGTTTTCTTTTTAATTGTAACTAAAACAGTTACAATTATACTAAAAAAATATAACTCATTTCTATTACTAATGGTTATTCTGTAACTATTATAGTTACAGATTTAAAGTAAGTCAATTCTTTTCTCTACATGACCTGAAAATAGAAAAAGGGACTTCATGTTGAAGTCCCTTTCTTTGTTATTATAGTTGGCTTACTCCGCCGCCGTCGCCTTTATTATCTGCTGGTGCTCCTCCTGTGTCGCCAATGTTAACGTAGTCTGGTCTTGCTGGTGCTCCGCCACCATCACCTCTATTTAAAGCATGTTGTTCAGACTCTGTAAAAGCAGTAAGCCCTAATGAAAGTAGTATTACTAAACCTGCTATCAATACATTAATTTTTTTCATTTATTTTAGCGCTCCTTCTTTTAAAAGTTTTTTTCGAGCTTGGCTACTAATATAAAAGTATTTACTAGCCTTTTCATGTTTTTCTTCTTGATAAAATTTATAAGCTAATATTTCTGCGTATTCCTTAACACAATCTAAAAGGGAGTGTTCTTCAAAATACGAAATACTTTCCACAGTTACTTTCTCTAACTCATTAGCACTCGAATTAATATTTAATTCCTTCAATATCATAAAGCGATGTTGAAATTCTTTATTTTGCAACTCATTACAAATTTTCAGCCCTAGTTCTATTAAGTTATTAGCAATTTCTATTTTGCCCAGTTTATAATTTTCCTCTGCTTCAGTAAAAATCGCTTTAAAATGCTTAGGCATTTTCTTAGTCACTTCACTTAAATGTCTAATTGCCAAATCTGATAAATTCTGACTACTATATAACCACCCTAAGTTACTTCTAACCATTAAAATATGTTTTTCTTCTTTATCATGTTGTTGAAGTAAATGGATTGCGGTATTAAAACTTTCCTCCGCTAACTCAAACTGTTTAAAATCAATACAACATAATCCTATGAAGTTATGACACAACGCCACGTTTCCTTCGTAACCTTTATGTTCACAAAATATTTCTTTCGCCTTTTTGATATAATCTAAAGCTAACATTTGCTGATATACTTGATAGTAAAAATATCCCATCCGATAATTAAACTCCGCATGTTCTATCGGATCTGCAATATATTTCAATAACTTCTCAGCTTGCTCATACTGTTCTTTCGCTTCGTTATAATTTGAAATTAATGTGCAATGAAACCCTTTAAAAAAGTGATAATAATAAGCTAAAAAGCCCTCTGTTGGAATTTCGAAAGATTCCACTTTATCAAAACTATCTTCTCTAACTGAAATCCAATCAACTAATGCATCATATCTAAAATTCAACAACGCATGATAAAGTAATACATCCTGATCCACATCCAACCCACTAATCTTACTTTCAATCTCCTCTTTCATTTCCGTAGCCTTCTCTATATTTTGCTGCAACATTACACGATACCAATCATCTAAAGAATGTTTCATTTGCTCCCTCGTTACTACATCTGCTCCCATACACTCGCATCTCCTTTTCTCCAAAATTACAAAATTAGGGTTTTTATACAATTATCAAAATTGTATATTACCACTCCTTTTCTATGTATTGAAAAATAATTATCAGAAAATTAAATGTTTTAATTAATTATACCAAACTTTTCCTTTTTAATAACTTGAGAAATAATTGTCAGAAAACTTAACAGGACAAATAAAAAGCAAGCAGTTCCAGCACTCCGCTAAAACTACCTGCTCTCCTACTTACTATCTCTATTTTTACTCTTTAATAAATTCCTTCGTACTTCTCACTGTATCAATTGGACGAACTAATTTTTCAATTTCTTCACGTTTTGGCTCTAGGAATGGAGGTAAAGATAATTTTTCGCCAAGTGTTTCGTATGGCTCATCTCCCATAAACCCTGGGCCGTCTGTTGCAAATTCAAATAAGATTTGTGGTGCAACTCTTGCGTATAATGATTCAAAGAAATGACGGTCTACATAACCAGATGAAGGAAGTCCAACGCTACTGATTCTCTCAATCCATTCTTCTAATACAGCGCGATCTTCTACGCGGAATGCAGCATGGTGCACTGTACCAAATCCTTGTTGTGCTTCAGGAAGAACCGTATTATGTTCTACAATAACAGAGGCACCGTTTCCGCCTTCGTTTACTTCAAATAAATAGAATTCTCCTTCTTGCGCAACCTCTTTAAATAATAGAACTTTCTCTAACACTTCTTTAAAGAAACTAAAGTTTGCGATACGAATAAATACAGGTCCTAAGCCAGTAATTGCGTATTCTAATGGAACTGGCCCGTTTTGCCACGGTGTACCTGATTCTATCCCATTATCTAATTCATCAGAGATTAGTTGATAGTGTTGGTCATCAAAATCAACGAAAGAAAGAGTTTTCTTACCGAATTGCTCTTTAATTCCTGTATGTTCTACTTCAAGACGGTCAAAACGTTTCACCCAATACGCTAACGCCGCATCAGTCGGCACTCGGAATGAAGTTTTTGAAATTTCATTTGTACCGTGTACTCCTTTTGGAACACCCGGGAAGTCAAAGAATGTCATATCTGTTCCTGCACTACCTTTATCATCTGCAAAGAATAAATGGTACGTTTGAATATCATCTTGGTTTACTGTTTTTTTAACTAAACGCATTCCTAAAACGTGAGTGAAAAACTCATAGTTTTTTTCTGCACTACTTGTAATCGCTGTAACGTGGTGAATTCCTTTTAATTGGTTCATTTTATATTCCTCCAATGGTTTTAAATTTTATATTTTCTCTTCAATAGGTGCTAAATTTGCTTCAATCTCTGCACGCTGATCTTCTAAGAACGGTGGTAAATCAAGTTTTTCTCCTAAATGTTCTACATCTCCATCAACTGTAAACCCTGGTCCATCTGTCGCAATTTCAAAAAGGATTCCGTTTGATTCACGGAAATATAAGCTTTTAAAGTAGAAACGGTCAATGATTCCTGAAGAATGGAAGCCTCTTTGTTTCACTTGTTCTTCCCAATAGGCAAGCTCTGCATCGTTTTTCACACGAATTGCTAAATGGTGGATGCTACCGCGGCCCGGTTTTTCAGTAGGACCATCTAAATATTTCACAACGATTTCTCCAAAAGCCTCTCCTTTAATGGACTGAAAAATTGCTTCCTCTTCGCTGTGGCTAACCTCTGTATAACCAAACATCTCTGTAAGTGTACTCGCCATTTTATCAAGTCTACGAACTGTCATTTCTACAGAACCCATTCCTTGAATTTGATGCTTTGCAGGAACTTCTGATTTCTCCCAAGTTTCCCAGTGCTCTACTTTTTCTCCGTTTGAAACGAGTAGTACTAAGCGAAGACCTTCAGCATCCTCAAATTGTAAAGCAGGACGATTTGCATATGTTGTCATTTCACTATGTTTCACATCAAATTTCTCAAATCGTTCTTTCCAGTAATGTAAGCTTTCCTCTGAAGGAACGAGTAATCCAATTCGAGTAATCGCATTTGTGCCGCGATATGTTCTTCCTACTAAAGGAATTTCAAAAAATGATAACTCTGTACCCGGACTTCCTGTTTTATCTCCGTAAAATAAGTGATACATGGATGGATCATCTTGGTTTACTGTCATTTTCACACGACGTAAACCAAGTACATTTTTATAAAAGTGATTATTCTCACTTCCGTTTTTTGTAACCATTGAAATGTGATGGTGCCCTTTAATTTCATACATTGATAATTCCTCCGTTTCATTTTACTAGTCAAGTGATAACTAAAAAATAATATGCTTCTTAGCTTTTCAATTTATTCTCATTATGTTTTTGTAAATTCATCTTAGTTTTTACTAAATAAGTTACTTCGTTTTTTAATCGAAAGCAACTGAGTGTATGTTTTTCATATGGCTCAATTACTTTCGTTACTATCACTTTACAACTCAAGTGATTAAAAAGCAAGTGATTTATCTCAAATTCGAGATATTTTTTTATTAAATAACATTTTGGACTAAAAACACGAGAAATTCTTGGTTTGAGGACATTATAAAATTCATAAGTTGATGGATGTGAGATATCGCCAGCATTTTTGAAAAAAACACGCTAAGAGTATGCGAGATTTTATACAGTTTTTTCGTTAATCCAATAACAGACAAGAACCCTAAAACCGCACCAGAATAGGAATGTATAAAAAATTGCATAGATTGATAGATCAAAAAAAGAAGGTTCCCTTGTGAGAGTAGGGTTCCTCCTTTTTCCTTGCTACCGATAATAGGACGTTATGTTAACTGATCATGTATAGGATATTCATATAGAAATTGTTTCTATCAATGCTGAATTATACAAAGAAGGAGGCATGATAATGAAAAAAGAACAATTAATATTAATTGCTAGTCTTACTCTTTTATTTCCTGTCCTTGAATTTTTCTTCCAGAAATATGATTACTTCAATTTTTACGCACATATAGGTATTATAGCCATTGCTGTATCAACTGTTGTATTCACACTCCATTATATAAAACGAATTTATTGGAAATTATCGATCGTATGAGGAAATTATGAAAGAATAGAATTTAATTGAATATGTTTTCTATTACCCGTTTCAAGCTTTTCCCCATACCTTTTACTGCCCATACTAGTTTAAGGAACACTTTAAAGATAGCATCCCATACGTGTTCATTAATAAAAAATTCGTATACTTTCTTTAACCACTCTTTCGGGGATTTACTCTTACGTTTAAACCTTTGCCAATGCGTTTCTTCACTAGTTTTCATAACTACCCCTTCTTTCTTAATCGAATATGCTTTCTATTAGAAGTTTTAACACCTCGCTATAATGATGAAAAGAACGAAGTTTATCATATCTGGCAATTTAATCACTCCTAATTTTAAATTAAATTCATTATATAACGATTTCTAAATTTTTAGTTAATTACTAGTGAGAATTAAGCAAAATTTAAACAAAAACACCTATGTTAGGCTTTAGTTACAGGTTTTCCCCCTATAAAATCAACTATTTGCGCCACCAACTATGGGGTACGCGAATTACTTTGATATTATCTTTGAACGAACAAAATAACTCCTTTCGAAAAACAAATGAACTGATATTAATCAACTTCCAATATCGAGAATTATGTAAATAAGCTGCCCATATGGACAGCTTATTGTATTTTTTCTGAAATGCTGGCGGTACTCAATTTAAAAGTTGATATGCCCCCATTCTAGTGGCAAGATATGTTTTATTAGTTCTTCGTTACACCCATGCGTACTTCTTAACTATTTTATTTCATTTTTAATAAAGTGAAACTTTAATCAGTGGGGGTTTTCTTCCCCCCCCACTGATTATCAGCCCTCACCAATCGGACTTTAATGACTTAACATTATGCTTATCTTGGGAGCAAGGTATTTTATCGGTGAGTGTATACAAACCATGTAATGCTTGCTGTTAATAATGCTGACGAAATCAAAGCTGTAAGAACACTATATGTTTGCCACATAAGTATTGTTGACCAATCGAAAGCGCAGCACAGTATACCCAGAGCAATCGTAGCGATCAGGAAAATAACTGTTACGGTTATTCTCTTTTTTGTCATTGGCTGTTGCTCATTCGTTCTCCTTCTGCGTAATCCTAAGAGAAATAGTAAAACGGCCAATAGGCAAAAAATAATTGTGATAGACGACAAAATGATATCCAAAAGCTGTGTGCCGCTTATTTCATATGACTGAGTTAGATTGCCTTCTAATATATCTTTAACTTTTAGTACCATGTTTGTATTGGTATTTGTGCCGTTGCTCAGCAAGGAGACGGCTGTTCGTTCATTTGGCAGTATGACTACTTCGGTTCTGAAATTTGGATTGCCCCCAGTGTGTTCTATAATCGTTTGTTCGGCATTTACGGACCAACCTGCCGCATAATACATACCGTTGACAGCCGAAACAGACATATCACCCCTATGTGATTTTTCGATAACCGTGTGAAATATTTCGGGTATGTCCTGCACGATACCCATCTGTATGCCCAGCCAACGAGCCATATCTTTTGTATTAGAAATGATGTAGCCTGCGGGTTTATTCCCAGCATAATCCGGAGCTTTAAATGGAGTTGTCATAAAAAAGGAAGAACGGTAGCCCTGTGCCAACTGTCCAGTAGCTTGAGCATCTTCTTTATAAACATACGTCTGGTGAAGACCTAGCGGCTGAAATACCTGTTCCTTCATAAAGTCTTCATAGCTTTGTCGCGACACAATCTCAATAACCAAACCCAATACGTCATAATTAACGGTTCCATAGTTATACTGTTCACCGGGAGGGAACGCCAATTCAGCATCAACGAGCATTTCCACAGTCTTTTGCAACATATCCGGTGTATTGCCTTGTGGAATATTTTGAAGATGCCTAATATTTGTTAGACCACTGGTATGGTGAAGAAAGTTATTTAGTGTAAGACTTTGCATATCAACAGGTTTCCCTTGATACTTTAATGTAAACCAAGGTAAATATTTTTGGACAGGGTCAGTCCTTGAGAGCAGCCCTTGCTCTTCCAATAGCATAATACCCATACCGGTAAAAGCTTTACTGACCGAGGCTAACTCATAGAGTGTATTTTCACTTGCAGATAACCCCTTTTCACGGTCTGCATACCCTGAAGAAAAGTAGAACACTTCATCATCAGCAATTATTGAGATTGACATTCCCGGCACACCTGATATACGACAGGCATCATCTAGCAACGCTTGTATTGCCGCAGATTGCGAATCTGACAACGCATAACTTTGTGTTGCGAATCCTGAGAATAATATAAATATCGTTAATACAAAAACAATAATCTTTTTCATAAACTCTCCTTTTTGGAAAATTATAAGAGAACAATATAAAGTGAACCTATAATCAGCCCTCACCAATCGGACGTTTACGGGCAGCCCGACCCCCACCTAACTTCTTTGCTCCAGCCAAATTTTGAGGTGGGAGTTTTACTGCCCGTTAATGTTCGATAAATAACCTCCTTTTACAACTACGAAACTAAATTTTAATGTATCTTTCTATTCACCTGTATAATATCAAATAATTGCGAATAGTTACACTTGAACGAACAGATGGATGTAATTTGAAACAACTTTAAAGAGCCTTGCTACGTAGAATGTAGTAAGGCTCTTAGCTTTTTAATAATCAAAATTCAATAACTTTATTATCATTATACAACAGCCCCACTAAGCTTTTAACACTTAATGAGGCCACTTTATTCACACTATTAATTATGAAACGTCGGCTTATAGAACGAACGATTATCAAGTGCAAAGACACGCTCTGTGTATTCGCCTGGTTTTGTGCGTCCTAATGCACGATCCATCATGTTCATTTTTGCATCTAAGTTATCGATGTAGTGCAGAATTTCTGCTTCTTTTACTAATGGTGGTTTTGGGCTACCCCATTCTGCTTTTCCGTGGTGAGAAAGGACGATGTGTTGAAGAATTAATACTTCTTCTGCATCGATGTTCAGCTCATCTGCCGCTTTACCAATTTCGTTCACCATAATAGAAATATGGCCTAGTAAATTTCCTTCTAACGTATACGTTGTAGAAATTGGGCCAGATAATTCGATTACTTTACCAAGGTCATGTAAAATAACGCCTGCATATAGTAAGTCTTTATCTAAAGATGGGTATAGATTTGAAATAGCTTTCGCTAAATCAAGCATCGATACGACGTGATAAGCTAGTCCAGATACGAACTCGTGATGATTTTTCGTCGCTGCTGGATATTCTAAAAATTCGTTTTGATGCTTATTTAATAAATGTCTTGTTAGACGTTGAATGTTCGGATTTCTCATTTCGAATATGTATTGCGTAATTTTTTCAACCATATCTTCTTTTTTCACTGGTGCTTTTTCTACGAAATCCGAGATATCTGTTACTTCATTTTCATTCGCAACACGGATTTGTTTCACACGTAATTGAATACGTCCTTTGTAGTTTAAAATATCACCAGCTACTTTAACGATTGTTTCTGCTACATATTGTTTCTCAACTTCTGGCGATACGTCCCATAGCTTCGCTTCAATATCTCCACTTGGATCTTGTAAGATTACTGTTAAAAATGGTTTCCCATTGCTTGCGATACCTTTTGTCGCTGTTTTAATTAACAAGAAAACATCGACTTGTTCACCAACTTCATATTCTGCAATTTTCTTTTTCATTCGAATTCCTCCACCATATCAGTTACTTTTAGTATAGCATACTACAACTCATTTTCTTTACGCTTATGCGTTAATTTTATAATCTGTTTTTCTGTAAAATACGTTAATAAATGCGCATGACATGTAAAGAAGATAACTTGTCTATCTTTCGCAATTTCCTTTATTAGTTCAATCGTACGATTCGTCCTTACCGCATCAAAATGCACGAAGCTATCATCAATAATAAATGGATAATCATGCTCAAATGTTTTCGCTAATGCAAATCTCAGCGATAAATATAACTGCTCTGCTGTCGCTTGGCTTAGTTCATGACTGTAAAAACGCATACCGTCATTACGCTCAACGATGAACGGTTCTGCCTCTGACGGTGAAAAGATTTTACTATATCGTCCGCCTGTTAAATACACAAAGTACTCTTCTGATTTTTGTAAAATACGAGGAAGATGTACTTCATGATAATATTGCTTCGTTTTCGTTAATACTGTCTTTGCGGCCGCATAAGCAGCCCACTTCTTCACTTGTTCACGCACTTGCGCTTTTTTCATTTCCCATTCGTGCAGTAAATCACCGTACGTACTACCTTCTTCTAAATTCGCGATTTCCATACGATGTTTCGCAATACGCTCTGTCAGTTCTTTCTCTTTCATAAGACAATTTTGCGCAGCTGTCATTTCTTGCTTTAATTTTTCATCATAACCGTCAGCCTCATAATGTTCAGCTAATGATAAACTCGTTAAACGCTGTTCTAACAGATCAATTTGCGGTAATAAACGCCCGACTTGCTGCGCAGCATCTTCACGTTTTTCTGCCAGTTTACCTGCTTTTAAAAACATCTCTTCATCTGTAGAATGTGCGATATGCCATAAACTATCTCGTTCTACTAACAGTTGTTTTAATTGCTCTTGCATGAACTCATATTCTTCTTGCCATTCCACAAGCTTCTCTTTTAACTGCTTACAAGTTTGGCGCTTTTCTTTCTCATTTTGCATACGGATTTGCGCCTCGTGCAGCTTACTATACTCCGCACTACCAATAACAGTTTCTAGTTTATGTTCAAATTGCGAAATCATTTCATATAATGAAGATTTCCGCTCACTTTGTTTCTCTAACTCGCGATATAATTGCTGCATTTTTCCCATACGCTCAAACGCCGGCAATATGTGTGCATACGTATAAAATTCAGGGAACATATAGCGCACTTTATACACATCGACTTGTTCTCCCGCCTGGAACTTTTCTCTCTCCCATTCCTCATACGATGAAACGACTTTATCATACGCTCGTTCCAACTGCTGTAACTTATACGACTCGCGCTCAAATAACTTCCGAACCTCTTCATCTTTTTCTAACTGATAACGAACAGACATCGCTTCTTCACTTTGTCTCCCGCCAGCACTTTGCTGAAGTGTAAGGAACTCTTCTTGTAATCCACTTGATGGATCTTTATATAAAACAAGGGCGAGAACAATCCCTACAAAAACAATGACACTAATAAATAAGAGCGCTCGGTTATCTATAAATAAGCTTGTGAATAAAACAAGCGTGTTAATAAGAAGTAACAGAAGACAAACTCTTTGCCACTGCTTTTTCTTTTGCTTAGCTGCTCCTGCTTTTTCCTCATACTTACGCTTCATTCTCTCTGCGCCCATACCGATAAACGCCGCATCTTGGAATGATTTCTCTTTCTCAACTAACACATTTCTCTCTTCATCCACTAACATTTGTTTCTTAATCTGTCTTATATTTTCTTCTTGTTCTTCTAATTGCTCTTGCGCTACTTTAAAACGATCATCAAGCTGTGCTTTTTGCGTTTCTAATTCACGCGCCTTTTGCACTGTTTGCGTAATTAACTCTTTCGTTGCCAAACTCATATCAAACGACAGAACTGTTTCCTTTTCAAAAGTAGCACCAATTTGTTGTTCTAGTTCTGCGATTTCTTCTTTTATATTCGTAATACTTCCTGTCATATCACGCATTTCTTGGCGTGCATTTTCGTAAGACATATGCTGCATACGAAGTTCTTCTACATAACTTTCTTTTTGTAAAAAATCCTCATCTATTTGAATTGATTCTATTTCCGATTGCACATTCTCAATTTTTTTATAGAGCGAATCAACTTGTAATTGGAGCGGCTCCATCTTCGCTTTAATTGCTTCATAACGCGCCATTCCGTTTACAGGAAACTGCCCGCTCTCGTTCTCTAACACTTTCTCATGCGCACGTTTTTCAATAACGAGTGGCTCAAGCGCTGCTAATATTTCATAATCTTGCTTTCGTTTTTCTGCACTCTCTTTTTCCCCGCGAACAGAAGCAAGCTTCTCTTCACTTTCTTTTAACTGCTCCACTTGTTTTTCATACGTGCCGATTTTCCCTTGCCACTCTTTCATCTTCTCTTCAAGTTTCTTCATCTCTTGCAATGACACGTTAATTTCTGGTTTACGACCACTCGGCTTGAAGCGCTGGTCCATTTCTTTTTCTAGCTTTTTATCTAACTGCAATAGCGCATCACTTCCGACTGCACTTGCCGAAAATAAATAATTGCCAATATCCGCTTCGCCGAGCTGATGAATGTTTTGAAGGCCATGCATATCAAATGAAAAGACAGATTCAAATAAACTTTCATTCATCCCGCTTAATATATCGTTTAAAATTTCTTCTCCGCCCGTTTTCCCGTCTTCAAAATAAACGATCACCTCGCCAGCTGCCGTCTTTGGCAATCGCTCAATTTTCAAACGACCGTACTGCTCCGTTTGCACAATGATCGCACCGCCATATTTTCCGCCTTCTTTCGGCTCATAACGGCGCTGTCCTCTCGTCGGAAAACCGAATAAAATACTTTTCATAAATGAGCGAATTGTCGATTTCCCCGCTTCATTTTCACCGTATAACACTGTCAGCAAGGAAAGATCCATTTCCACATTTTCTAATTTTCCGTACCCATAAATATGGAGTTTTTCAATTCTCATTTTTTATCCCTCTCTTGCTGGAATAATTGTTCTAAAATAATATTTTCTGCTTCCTTCTGAATCTCTCTCTTCTCTTCTTCTGTAAAAGATTCAATACTATTACGCGCTACAGGAGATGTCCAAATAGTTCGCAATACTCCGTCCATATTAGTGAAAGCTTCTAACTCCTTTAGCACACTACCGACGAAATGATTTTCCGCTTTCAAACGTTCGATTTCCGCAAAAGAAACCGTCTCATTTTTCCACTTCATCGCATATACGAAGTCTTTTCGCTCTTCTCCAGATGCTAAAATGTGAAAAATCTCTTCCACACGCTTTTCGTCGCGCAAATAAGGGGAAAGTGGGCCTTGTCCTGTAAATACGACAGTTAATAACGTACCTTCCTCTTCTCTTCGGCATTCATTCATCGCAGTAGATATGCTTGTCATAAGTTCATCAACAGTTTCAAGTCCATCAATACAAACTTCGATTTCATCCCATACAACATCTGCCGTATGGAAAAATGAACACTGCGTTCCTTGTTTCGTAAGTTCAATAAGGTACGCACCCTTCTCGCCTGTTTCCTTACGATGACGACCTTGTATGTTCCCTGGATAAATAATGTATGGTTCTTCTGATAAAATTTCACGTTTATGTATATGGCCAAGAGCCCAATAATCAAACTGTTTTTCTTTCAACTCACGAATTTGAAACGGTGCATAGCGGTTATGCTCTGCATCTCCTTCCACACTTCCGTGAAGCATACCAATATGAAAAGTCGCATCACTCATTTTCGTATACTGCGCTGTCATATTATCCGTTACCGCTTGCTGCAAATAACTAAAACCATAAATAGAAGCTAATAGCTCACCATTTTTATAAAATGATTTCTCTTCTACATAAGGCTCAGTAAATACATGAACATTTTCCGGAAACTCAATTGCTGCCCAGCTTCCCCCTAAATGATCATGGTTACCGTGAATAATAAAAACAGGGATATTGTATTGCGAAAGTCTCTTCATTTGCTCACGCACAAACACTTGCGCCCTCAAACTTCTCGTCTCCGCATCATACAAATCCCCAGCTAGTAATACGAAATCAACGCGCTCTTGAATCGCTTTATCAACAATACGCTCAAATGATTCAAACGTACTTTGCTTCATTCTCTCCCAAACAGACTGCGCAACATTCATCTCCATCCCTTTAAACGGACTATCCAAATGCAAATCAGCCGCATGTATAAACTTTACTTGTTTCACAAATAACGATCCTTTCTATCTTTCAAAAGTTTCATTTTATCAAAATTAAAATCGCTGAAAACTAATAATTATCGAGAATAAAAATATTCTCGATGATTAAAGTTTCATTCTATTTTACCACGCAATGTCATATATTTCTTTGCATATTGTAGCATTTTATGCCAAAATAATTATAAGATTCTGATTTTAATTATTGGAGGGAATTTTCATGGGAGTATACGTTCTAACAGTCTTTGAAAAAGATGGTTCAAAAGCATTAGACGAATCATTCGAGGCGGCAACTGAAAAAGAAGCAAAAGCAAAAGGTGAATCTATTTTACAAGAAAAAGGATTGTATGAAAAAACACATCGCTGTACATCTACTGCAGGTAAGCTCGTTTTATTCCAGCGCTAAAAAAAGAAGCGTCATCCGCTTCTTTTTCACTCTACTATATCTTCGTCACACCACGTAAACACCACATCTAGAATGCGATTACCGATACGTACGCGTTTATTCCATTTACCTGTTTGGATCTGATGTTGCAATTCTGCTTTCATCTTTTCCGTCCAGTCGTGAATCGTTTCACTACCGTCGTACGGATATACGCCTGGAAACTCTTCCTGCAGTAGATGCAAGCTCTCTGCATCAAAATGAAAATGGAAGAAGTAGTTTGCTGTAAGCGATGGTTCTTGCAATTGTAAAAAATGATCATCAATTTGCTTTCTATTTCGATAGAAAGTAAAGATATTCACTTTACCGCTAGTAATTTGGTCAATTTGAATTTCGTGCTTCTCTATAATCACGTCTTGTCCACCTCGTTGTATACTATCTTTAGTATATATGTCTTTTGCAACAAAGTTAACCATTTTCGCGCGAAATTCATTTCCTTCATTATAATTCCTGTACCTCCATATGTAATCAGGATAAATAAAAACAAAGTTGAAGGGGAGCGATCACATGTATTTCGGAAGCAAAGGTTGGTATGTAAAAGAACTTAAAAAATTAGGTATCCGTACTTATGAAGGTAAAAAACTAGAATCTTATCGTACGCATGTGTTGTCTAGTTTACTTGAGAGAATGAAGAAGGCTTCGGCTTAATAGAATAGCAAGAAGTAAACCTGAATATTGGTAAATGATAAAAAACACCTCCTAAATTCGCATACTAAGTATGCAAATTAAATGGAGGTGTTTTTATTAGTTTCACTTTTTCAGGGGCTCTTCAGTTTTCATAAAATATTTTTTGTTTCCGCTGAAACGGATAAGTTTTAATCTCAGCTGTATCTAAATTTTCATGGAATAAATGAATAGCTATAATTTGTCTACAATCGTAGGTATGGTAATAATATGTTCCAGATTCCATACACATTGCACTCGTATAGATGGTATTATCTAATGTTCCGTCTTCTGTTATTACTGCCCCTTTAGGGACCTCACAATTTGATAAGATATGAAAAATAGCCGATATCCCCTCTTCTTCGTTCTCTATACCTTGAATGTTTTGTTTGCCATATGCTGCCCGCACAAATCTTGATGGCGGGGTAAAATCTCCAGGAAGTCCCATCGTTCCTGAACCTTGGCCAAAAGCACTTAATGGTACATCTCCCCACTCCGTTGGCGCAAATGGCTGCGATTTAAGTCCAATATATTGTCTTAAATTTTGTAAATGCCAATTAAACTCCGGACTATTAGTCATCACTCCTAATGGATTGTCATACATTTTTAGTCCATCAGTTGTCGGCTCAAGTACAATACAATCTCCCCATTTATCTGCTAAAATCCAATGTAGCGGTGGGGTAATTCCTAAAACTGGTAATGGTATATCTATAAGGGAAATGTTATCAACAGATTTTTTTAACTCTTCAACAGAATTAAATTGCGTGAGGCTCCAAGCCACAAAATCAAATGGCGCTAAATTCGTTTTATGGTTATCTATACTGTTACTATAAGTAGCGAATCCCGGGAAATAGAGAGTGGCACACGTCATACCAGCTTCATTTACTCCGTCCGCCATAATGACCCTTCCTTCATGATTAATTCCCATTCCGACAACAGCCTTTTTCGCTCGGATAGTTTCACCAGTTATATTGTTCCACTGATAACACCGAGGAATGATTATTACTTCCTGATTCATATCTAATGTGAAATCCATTGTTCTCGCAAAAAGATGTTGGAAATTTTTAGTTTGTAACGTCAAACTAGTACACATGAAGAAATCCCCCCATTTTATAGTTATATACACATTTTATAAAATTCTGATAAATACGTAAATTAAAAACCCTATTTATCACTAACAAAGTAACCACCCAAACTAAAAATGCTATAATAAATCCAATCAAACTAAGGGGGCAAATTACTTTGCTTGGAACATGCATTCAATTTCATAAGTTTGGCAATCCAAAAGACGTATTACAAGTTGAATATAAAAATATAGAACCACTGAAAGATAATGAAGTTTTCGTCCGTATGCTAGTTAGACCGATTAATCCATCTGACTTAATTCCCATCACAGGAGCGTACGCTCATAGAATTCCTTTACCTAACATACCTGGCTATGAAGGTGTTGGTATTGTAGAAAATGTTGGCGCTTTTGTTTCTCGAGAGCTTATCGGTAAACGAGTGTTACCTTTACGCGGGGAAGGTACTTGGCAAGAATATGTGAAGACATCAGCTGATTTTGTAGTCCCTATTCCTGATTCCATTGATGATTTCACAGCGGCACAAATGTATATTAATCCCCTTACGGCGTGGGTTACTTGTACAGAAACGTTAAACTTACAGCGTAATGACGTTTTATTAGTGAATGCTTGTGGGTCCGCTATTGGACATCTATTTGCGCAGTTATCCCAAATTTTAAATTTCCGATTAATTGCCGTTACAAGAAATAATAAGCATACAGAAGAATTACTGCGCCTTGGTGCTGCATATGTAATTGATACTTCCACTGCCCCGCTTTATGAAACTGTTATGGAATTAACAAACGGGATTGGTGCGGATGCTGCGATTGATTCTATCGGAGGACCGGATGGAAATGAATTAGCTTTTTCCTTACGTCCAAACGGGCATTTTTTAACGATCGGTCTTCTATCAGGAATACAAGTGAACTGGGCCGAGATTGTCACAAAAGCAAAAGTACACGCAAACATATTTCATTTACGACATTGGAATAAAAATGTGTCAGCATATAAATGGCAGGAGACGTTTCGTCACTTAATTCGTCTAGTAGAAAATGAGCAATTACGTTTTATGAAAGTCCATTCTACATATGACTTAGCGGATGTGAAAACGGCGGTTGATGTTGTGCAATCTGCGGAGAAAACGAAAGGGAAAGTTTTTTTGACGGGTTACTGACTACAATTGAAGGAGTCTTTTTGATTGGCCATTTAAATAGACTAGATAGTACGTTTAGGAACACCTAATTGTAAGTATCTGGTATAATCCTATTAAAAGGTGAAAGGAGATTTTCACATGTGGCTAATCACGGCAATCGCGCCTGTTGTAATAGTTGGTGGAATTGTAGTATTTGTAATTAAAAGATTGGAACATAAATATAAGAACGGAAAATTAGGTAAGAAAAAATCTCAAAAAGCTCAACTGTTATTAGATAGTTTCATACCTATGGGAATGCTTGTCGGCTGTATGATTGGTTTGATTTCCGGTATGTTTTCCCCAGATTTCTCACTGTTTTCCATTAGTTTAGGGTCTGGAATAGGCTATTTATTTGGTTATTTCGCCTATGAAATTTATAGCAAGACAGGCAACAATTTTTCATAATCCAAAAAGAATAAGCGGAACAGTACATAATCGTCATATAAAATATGTACTGTCCTTTATTGTTGCATCAACATTATCACCTTACCTTCCACATCCTATACACCTTTTTTATTGACTTTCCTCTCCTCCCTCTTTTGTATATCCACTTTTTTATTTTCATTGGATCTATACCCATAGTAAAGTAGAGCACATGTAATAACTGAACCTACAATATATCCTAAAAAACACCCTAACCAAAACATAATGTAACCGCCTCTATTCATTATAAATTTTATGTAATACAACCCTTTACATGCTCAATCGTTTATTTCTATAAACTATACACTCTCGTTATTCATACCATTATTTCTCCCCTTACCTCAAATAACAATTTTTTTATTTATCATAAAGTTAACACTCTCGTTAAACAAATATAAAGATTGCTGTATTTCTTACTTTTCTCCTTGAAAACGATATATACTATATTTGAAATAAGCGGGTGCGTCTGCTTAGTATCTAAATTCCCGTGCAATACCCCCAATCCTAGCATCTTTTACAATAACGTTTTGCTTATTTTTTGTACTTATAATACGCCATCAACTCTTCTTCATTTTAACTTTAATCATGAAACAAAAAAATCCCCTCAAAGCATAAACTTCAAGGGGTGAGCCTGTTTTTTATTTACTTATATACGTACAGCTGTACCACTTACAGCAACCATTAACATTCCATCACGAACAACTTCGTAATCTACGTCAACACCAACGACAGCGTTCGCACCTTTTTGTTTTGCAAGTTCTTTCATTTCGTCCATCGCAATATCACGAGCTTCTTTTAGCTTACTTTCATAAGAACCAGCACGACCACCGACAACATCACGAACAGAAGCGAATAAATCGCGGACAATATTTGCACCCATAATAGCTTCACCATTTACAATATCGATATACTCAATAATTTCTTTACCTTGAATTCCAGACGTCGTTGTTACAATCATGACTGACACTCTCCTATAAATTATAATTTTTGATTAGCTTTCTTATGTCTTTATTATGACATGGAAAAAGTAACTAATCTATTGAATTACCTTACAGGAGTGTGACAATTTTGTAAGAATGAAACGGCTATTATTTAATAAAGCGCTTTTACGTTAGGATACATAAACGATTTTCTATTTTCTTTCCAATCCTTTTCCACTTCTTTAAAGGTTGGTCGCCCTAATTCTTCATTGTTTTCCTGTTTACTAAACCATTTCTTTACATACTTCTCTCCATTTTTATTTTGAACCGTACAAAGGAAACTATTACTACTATCCTTTAATATTTTTACAATCACGAATAGACACCTCTTCCCTTCTCAATATCATAATAGGACTTGATCTTTTACTATAAGCCCTTCCTCTCTCATAGTCATACGACTCCTCGGCCGTGCCAAAGTTGTAAGATCAAAAACGATATTCATTATGTTTAAATATGTGACGTATATATTATTTAAAGAAATCAGAGTTATAAGCATTATGCTTATCAAATATTTTATAGATTTCTAACTTATCATCTAATTTTGCATCTACTAAAATTAATATATTTCCATCGTAAATGTATTCTTCATACTTCTTAGCATGTTCTTCAGGGATTCCTAATCCGATAAATGCTCCTATTAAACTTCCAGCTCCTCCGCCAATACCGGCTCCCCCAATAGCTGCCGCGATAGGTCCTGCTGCTACAATTGGGCCCAGTCCAGATACGGCAAGTACACCAAGACCTGTTAATAAACCACCGAGTCCGCCTGCTACTCCTCCTGCTACAAGCCCTGTTGCTGAAAAGATATCTGCTTTATGTGCAGTTTCATTCTTAACTTTTTCACCGGATTTTTCTTCAAGGTGTTCAATTTCCTTTTGATCCTTTGCAATAGCTGAAATGTTATCTGCTGAGTATCCTTTTTCATTTAATTCATTAATAACGAGTGCCGCATCATCAATTGTTCTAAAGACACCTACTATTTTTCTATCTACATTCATAACTATTAACCTCCTAAAGTTTTATATAATGTATCTTTATTTTTCTTCATTTCTGTATACACTAATCTTCTTATTAACATAACCATTTACGAAAAAAGCGAATAGTAAAAGCACTACAAGTGAACTACTTAACAAGTAAATTAAATCAAATGTAATATCAATCATCATTTCATTCATGTATACCAGGCTCCTTTTTATTTAAAGTAAAAGTATATTTTGATAGACTAATCTACTAAACATAGACATCTTACAATTCATCTTCAGTTAATCTCTTTGTAGTATATGTATACCCTTCCTAACCTTTTCTAAACGTAAAAAACTATAATTATATTTTTTCTTATTTATATGTTTAACACTTTTTAAAACGGGTATGTTTATATTGTTATGCTTACTATATGGAAAGGAATATTACGATGAACGCCATTCACTCTACTACTATTTCTTATAATGAAACACCTACAATAACTCAGATTCATCATTTTTATGCTTTAATGACAACATTTCAAACGAATGTATTTATAAGTAAACACGGAACACTTACTTCTATTAAAAACTTAAGCACATTAGTATCCTTTTTCCTTACCGTAAAAAAGAGAGAGCTTGTATTATTTATCTTTGAAGGAATAGATGCAAAAAAAGCTTTAAGAACACTCTTTCCTTCTTAAAAGTTTTGTTATCCCCTATTCCCTCGATTGTTACTTTTCATATATAGTTTTATATTTCAAAATGATTTCCTCTATGAAAAACGAGCCCCCTAATACAATAGGGGGATTTCTAGTTTGGTCTTACGAAAACTGATATAATATATATTACGTTTTCATTCTTTACGATTGAAAACTTTTAATAATCTTGAAGGTAGGAATTTCTAATGAAATCGAAAGCAAAATTTAGTATTCGTTACAAAATTATGGCTGGTTATTTAGTTATCATTTTGTTCTTACTTATTTCTTTCATTATGTTAAACAATGGGATTTCCAGTTTACAAAAATCTCGTAATTTTATTATTGATCACGATTTTAAAGTTCTTAATTTAACGAATCAAGTGGAGAAAGATTTACTAACAATTGAAAATAAAGCGAAAGGATTTATCACTTCTAATGATGCAAATTACGTTCAATCCCTTAACGCTGCGGAAAAGGATTACGAAAAACATTATCAAAATCTTTTAGCTCTATTAGAGGATAACCCTTCTCAGCAAGAAAAATTAAAACAGATTAATGAAAACATTAATAATTGGGTTAATAAAGAGATTCACCCATTCATTACGAATCACAATAGTAATAACGTACAAGCAATCGACACGACTCAAATTCAATCATTACAATCGCAACTAACTAACTTCCGTAGTGTAGAGGAGCAACTAACGAAAAAAAGAGCTGCACAATTAGATACTGAAAATAATAAATTAGAGATTTGGTTATACAGCTTATTGTTCTTACTTTCTTGTATTTCCATTATCATTTCACTCTATATTTCGAATTCCATTACAAAAACGATTAAAAATGTAATTCAAGTTATTAAATCCATTTCTTCTAAAGAAAAAATTACGGAAAGAATTCATGTGAACAGCCATGATGAAATAAAAGATTTGGCTCATACAACGAACCATTTACTAGACGAAATATCGAAAAGAGAGTGGTTGCAAACTGAGCTTGCAGAATTAATTTTAATGTATCAAGGTGTATCTTCTATTGAGATGTTAGGTAACAAAATTCTTAGTGGAATGATACAAAAAACGCAAACTTCTTGCGGTGCATTTTATGTACGTGAAGAAATTGAAGAAACTGTCTACTATGTGAAAAAAGCTTCTTTCGCCGGTCAAGGTCCTGATGTTGGAAAACAGTCCATTAAAATGGGTGAAGGCTTAATTGGGCAATGTGCTTTAGAAAAACAAAGCTTTATTCTTCGAGAAATACCAGAAGAATTTCGTTATGTTACTAGCGGATTATTAGAAATACGCCCTAAAAACCTACTAGTCATCCCTATCTTATTTGAAGATGAAGTGATCGCAGTGATGGAGTTAGTAAGTGTAACTGAGATTTCAGACTTACATCAAGAATTAATTCAACAAACCGTTGATAATCTAGGTTTAACAATCCATAGCATTATGGGACGTATGCGAATTCAAACCCTTTTACATGAATCACAAGCAATGACAGAAGAGCTGCAAGTTCAATCAGAAGAATTACAAACGCAAGCTGAAGAACTACAAATGCAAGCCGAAGAATTACGAACAACGAATGAACAACTAGAGTCTAGAACGGAAGAGGCGGAGCAAAAGACAGCTGACTTACAAATTACTAAATCAGAATTAGAAGAAAAAGCAAGTGAGTTATTACGTAGCTCAAAATACAAATCAGAATTTCTAGCAAATATGTCACATGAATTACGAACACCGTTAAATAGTATTTTACTATTATCTGAAATGTTAAAAGAAAATCATGATAATCATTTATCCGACGATGAAATTGAATTAGCAACTGTCATTCATTCATCAGGAAAAGATTTACTTACTTTAATTAATGACATACTTGATTTATCGAAAGTAGAAGCTGGGAAACTAGATGTGATTTTCGAAGCAACGAATATAAGTGATATGGCAGCAAGTATGCATCAAAACTTCTTACATATCGCTGCACAAAAAAATGTCGAATTTACGATTAAAGACAGTGACACCATTCCGGATTTGTTTTATACAGATGCAAAACGGATTGAGCAAATTATTAAAAACTTATTATCCAATGCATTTAAATTCACCGAAAAAGGATCCGTTTCTTTACATTTCGATTCAATAGAAATAAGTAATTTGAGTCATGATATGCAGTCTATAAGTAATGATTGGATGAAAATTTCGGTAAAAGATACTGGTATTGGTATCTCTAAAGAACAGCATCAACTTATTTTCGAAGCCTTTCAACAGGCAGATGGTGCAACGATTCGAAAATATGGTGGTACAGGCTTAGGATTATCTATTTGTAAAGAGTTTGCTAGACTGTTAGGTGGTTGGATTACGTTAGAGAGTCATGTAGGAGAAGGCAGTACTTTCACTGTATATATTCCTAACCTTCCAAATGGATTAACTGATATACAAGTATCCAATTTAGAAGTTGCAGCAACGATAGAAGATGTTATTCCTGCTGAAGTTGTGGAGGAAACTATCGTTACTACCGAAACAAATAACGTCTTCCAAGAGAAAACTATTTTAATTGTCGATGATGATCACCGAAATATATTTGCATTACAAAATGCATTAAAAAAACAGCATGCCAACATTATTACTGCCCAAAACGGCATAGAGTGTTTAGACATACTAAAAAACAATACAAATATTGACCTTATTTTAATGGATATTATGATGCCGAATATGGACGGTTATGAAACGATGGAACATATCCGAATGAACTTAGGGTTAAGTGAAATACCTATTATCGCATTAACTGCGAAAGCAATGCCAAATGATAAAGAGAAATGTTTATCTGCTGGCGCTTCAGATTATATAAGTAAACCATTAAATTTACATCAACTCTATTCGGTAATGAGTGTATGGTTAATAAAATAAGTGAGGTTTAGTTGGAGTGGAAAATAAGTATTATAATTTTGATCCATCTGTAGATATGGATAAGCGCATGAACTTAGAAATTGAATTACTATTGGAAGCGGTATTTAAACTATCTGGCTTCGATTTTCGCCAATATGCTCGCACATCTATTTATAGAAGAATTTGTAATAGAATGCAGATCTCTAATATTCCAACCATTTCAAAGTTAATTGAAAAAGTAATTCATGAGGAAGGGTTTTTAGAACAGTTATTAAATGATTTCTCCATTAACGTAACTGAAATGTTTCGTAACCCTAATTTTTTTAAAGCGCTAAGAGAGCATGTCATTCCTGAATTAAAAAAGTATCCTGAAATTAGAATTTGGCACGCCGGATGCGCAACTGGTGAAGAAGTATTATCCATGTCCATCTTACTTCACGAAGAAGGATTAAGTGAAAAAGCTGTTATTTACGCAACAGATATGAATACAAATGTGTTAGAAAAAGCAAAACAAGGTATCCTTCCGTTAAATAAAATGCAAACTTATACGAAAAACTATTTACAAGCTGGCGGTACACAAGCATTTTCTAACTATTATTCAACAGATAATCGTTTTGCTTATTTTAATCCATCACTGTTACAAAACATTATTTTTGCACAGCATAATTTAGTAACTGATCAATCTTTTAACGAATTTCATATTATACTTTGCCGTAACGTTTTAATTTACTTTACGAGTAAACTTCAAAACCAAGTACAGCAACTATTTTATGAAAGTTTAGGTCACAACGGATTCCTATGTTTAGGAAATAAAGAAACTCTTCGTTTTTCCGATATAATGCCGCATTATATCCAATTTAATCCGAACGAACAAATCTATCAAAAAATACAATAAAAGCGTATGAAATCCTTATTTGGATTTCATACGCTTTTTATTTCGCATTCGTTTGTATCATAATGAGGCACATATCATCTGATTGTTCTTTCTTCTGTTCTTCCTTATAAAACCCTTCTATCTCTTCTTCTAAATCTCCCCATTTCCTTTTTGTAAAAGCACGTAATTTCTCTTCAGACTCAAATTCATCATTTGCAATCGCTTCAAGAACACCATCTGTAAACAATATGATTTGAGCGTTCTTCTCAAAAGGTATAACTGTCTTTTTAACTTTTATTTCATCAAAAAATCCTACCGCGCAACTCCCGCGATTCAGTTCAACCATATTTGTTTCATCAACTAAAACGTATCCAGCAGGATGTCCTGCATTTACATATTCAATTGTTCTCTTTTCTGTATCCACTACTAAGTATATCGTTGTAAAATAATATGGAATATTGTCATTCTCATTATGTAAAAGAGTCATATATTTATTTAAGTCTTTAATGACGAGTTCTGGATCGATTAAAGATTTAATCGTTTCACGTAATACAGACGAAATAAACATACAAACTAATGAAGCAGATATACCATGTCCCATCACGTCTAATAATATAATACCGTAGCGGTTTTCATCGATTTTATACCAATAATACATATCTCCAGCTAGTTTGAATGAAGGTAAATAGCTTGCTTCAATTTTTATATGATTTTCTCTTAATGGGCTACTTAATAAATTTCTTTGTACTTGCGTAGCTAAATCTAGTTCATTCCGAAGATTTTCTTCTTGTTCTTTATGCCAATTTAATTCCGATTTCAAGCGTAACGCTACACGCATACGTGCTAATAGTTCAACTTTATTTATAGGTTTCGTAATATAATCCATTGCCCCCATATCAAGAGCTTCGGCCAATTTATTGGCATCCTCTAAAGCTGTAACAAAAATAATAGGGATATCTTTAAACTTCTCCTCTTTTTGTAATCGCCTACAAACTTCAAGTCCATCAATTTCAGGCATCATAATATCTAATAGTATTAAATCAATTTCATTATGCCTGGAAGAATCTTTTCCAAAATGTATGTATTCGAAGAGCTCTTGTGCAGAATTGAGTGATACAAGATCATGATATCCGGCTTGTTTTAAAATCTTCTCAATTACAAATATGTTAACCGGATTATCATCAACAATTAAAATGGACACAAGTTATTTCCCCTTTTCTTATTTAAAATGTAAATCTATTATCATTTTCTATTTTTCTAGTATTACATAATCAGTTACAAAATGAAAATTTCTTACTCAAACATATTTATACAACAAAAGAACAAACCCCTAGAAATAGGAATTTGTTCTTTCACTCTATAAATTTCTACTTTTAATTTAACACCATTGCTTTATCATTTAAAAGACGATCTAATTCTTCCATATGATTAGTTTCATCTGCAATCATATCTTCTAGTTTTACAACTAACTCTGTCATATTTAATTTCGCTGCCTGTTCTTTTCTCATTTCATAACGCTTAATTGTTTCATATTCTGATTGTCTAGCGGATTCTAACATTTCTCGAACATCTTCTACTTGTTTCACTGGTAAAGGGATTGTAGTAGGTGTACCACCTAACGTCTTAATTTTCTCCGCTAAATATAGGGCATGTCCTTGTTCATCACTAATTTCAGATTCAAAGAAAGGTTTTAACACTTGTCTATATATACCAGAAACTGTAGCTGCATTATGGTTATACATAATAATTGCTGAGTATTCTCCTGCTAAATCTTCATTCAATCCTTCGATTAGTTCTTTCACATCGTGTGACATTTTTATATCTCCTCCTATACTTAATAACTACCCCTTTTCTCATGTTTTAAACATAGCTCTTTAAAATTTTTATGTATCTAAAAACGCTGCTTGCTTCAATTTACTTATCGCTTGTCTTTTAATACGAGAAACGTGCATTTGTGAAATACCTAACCGTTCCCCTGTATCTTTTTGATTTAAATTTTCTCCAAATATATAATGAATAACACTCTTTTCTGTCTCATTTAATACGTTAAAAATATCCTTTAAAACGAGACGCCTTTCTGTCTCTTCATATCCTTGCTCTACTTCACCTACAGATTCAATCCTCGCTACCGAACTGCCATCAGATGAATTTTCAACTACATCATCTAAGGAAGATACGCGATAATTATTTTTCGCATCCATAATTTCTAGCACTTCCTCTTCGGATAGTCCTAAATGATCTGCAATCTCTATAATCTTCGGTGAACGCTGCAAACGATCTGTTAGCTCCTCTATCGCAAGTCTAATCTTCCCGCCTAAATCTTTAATTCGCCTTGGAACGTGAATACCCCAAGTTTTATCACGTAAATATTTCTTTATTTCGCCTACTATTGTAGGTATTGCAAACGGCTCAAAAGCATTCCCTATCGAATAATCATACCTTCTTATTGCACCTAAGAGCCCTATCATTCCTACTTGTATAATATCTTCATGCATCGGCCCACCTTTTGAATAGCGATATGCAATGGAGTATACAAGATTTTTATAGTGATTAACCAATCTTTCCTGTGCTTCATCACATTGGTTTTGTTGGAAGTCTGCAATTAGTTTAATAACGTCTTCTTTAGTAAGATTTGTAGGTTGAGATTGGATTTCCATCATTCTCCACCTGCTCTCTTTGTATATATTTTGTCATTAAAACTGTCATGCCCTCATCATGCATAATTTGTATATCATCCATTAACGTATTGATTAAATATAAACCTAAACCATTTTCTGGCAAACGCTCTACTGATTTATTAATATCATACGGACCAACTTTACTTTTTAAGCTATTAAAATCAAAGCTAACTCCATTATCCGCAGCCATAATTTCTAATCGATCTTCATATAAGCCAAAGACAATTGTAATTTCTCCAACGTCTTCTTTATATGCATGTTGTACAATGTTTGTACATGCTTCACTAATAGCAATTTTCATATCTTCTATATCGTCATAAGCAAAGCCCATTCGATTCGCAACACCAGCCATTGTTAAACGAATAATAGCCACATATTCTGCTTTTGCAGGAATTTTCATTTCTATCTTTTCAAATCTCTCCATCATCCCTAGTCACCTTCTTTCTACTTTTTCAAAATCGGAATTCAAATTTAATATTTCTGTTAGTCCTGTGATATCGAATAATCTTTTTAGTCTTTTAGATACACCAATAAACTCTAGCTTTCCATCATTTTTCTTAATTGCTTTTAATAGAGCTATAAACACGCCTAAACCTGTACTATCCATATACTCTACCTCAGTAAAATCTACTACAATATGAACCTCTTTTTCGCTTGCAATAGGCATAATCTTATTTTTCAAATCTGATGCCGTATATGCATCAATTTCACCATTAAGTTGTACTGTATAACCTACATCATTTTGCAAAATATTTATTGCCAAATTCATCATTTCCGCCCCCTTATCTCAAACTCTTACTATTTAATTACCCATAAAAATTAATTTTAAACATATTTTTTTATTTTCATTATAAATAAATTTTCTACACCTTTCTCGGCTTAACACTTAAATCGTACTAATAAATGTTTAAAACTTATAATTTTGTGTATGTATAATGTATAAACATTATTTTTAGGGGGATCTATCTATGGAAGAGCACAACTTTAAAAAGGGAGATTTTGTTCAATTTTCTTATCGACACGATCATGCTACAAAATTAATTGGTTCCATTATTAACATACTAACGAATACAATTGTAGTAGATATCGGTAATAGCGAAGACTTATCTCATATAGAACCGAGGCAGGTCGTAAGGATAAATAATTGTGAAAAAGTAACGATGGTTTAATACATAATGAACACTCCCCCACTTAGCAAAGCTTGAAGTGGGGGTTTCTAACGTTTCGACCTAACGGACGATTAACGTCAGGGGAGTTAACACATTAGCGAGCTGTTTCACGCCTAACCCCTCTATCCCATTTGTCCATGCATTTGGGATTACTTTTCGTAAAATGTTAGCCGCAGCATTTACATCTGCATTAATTAAAGTTTTATTTGCTGAACGATATATGCCGTGCTTTATTCGTTTTCCTGAAAAAGTTGTATTTTGGTCATTTTCTCCATACGTTGGAATGAAGTCGTTATCCAGAAAACTTGCTTTCGATGTATATGATTCTTCAGTTACAACAACTTGAATGCCTACAGCATTTGCTTTGTATGTAATCATTTGAATCAGTAAACTATGTGGGATATGACAAAACGATTGGTTATTTCTTTTTCCCATATTCATTTTTTGTTTCCAGCTTTTGTTTTGACCAATAACGATTTTACAAACTTCTTCTTCTTGAGCTAGTTTTACAATACGGTGACTAACTTTATGGAAGACGTCTTTTATTTTCAAGTAACGTTTTTGATGAAGTTTTTCTATCCTTTTAGAAGTAAAAGGTCCTTCATTCGTTTGTTTTCCATTTCTAAGAATGCTTGTAAAATGACTCTTCATTTTATTGTAATATTGATTTATGCTTTTGATATGTTTGCCCTTAACAAGGACAGGTTTTATACCTGTGTTTGTTACGATGGTTGCAAGGTTATCAATACCTAAATCAATACTCATATAACGAGCATTCTCTTCAATCATTTGTTGTTCAGAAGGAACATCAATTACCAATTCCACTACATATTCATTGTATTTTGGAATCACACGAACTTGTTTCAGTTTACCTTCAGTGAAACCTAATTTCCCAATATTTAATTGCAATTTCGTCTTTGGAAACTTTAAAAATCTATCGTTTTTAATGATGCAATCTTGGTTTGTATACAGAATCTCTTTTTCAGAAGAACGAATATACTTTGGAATCCTAGGCATTCCAGCATATTTGTTTGGATTCTTTTTATAGTCTTTTAAACTAGCAAAAAAAGATTTCCAATTTTGGAACAAACCTTTCATGATTGACTGGCTACATTGCGTAGGCAAAGCTCGATAATCATTTTGAATCATAGCCTTAAATAGTGCATCTAGAAAGTTGTAATCTACATAAGGTTTTCAAAATTAGGTTCTGAAAACAAATTACATGTAATCTCTTTCTGTTCTTCTTTAGGCTTTAATTTCTCTTTTTCCAATTTCTTCTGATAGGCAAGACGTTGTGTGTCATTCATCTTACCAATATTTTTATGAATATTATCCAGAACTTCTTTTTGCAAAGGCTGCAACTCTTTTTCTTGTGTTAATCCAGTGTACACCTGGCGTATATAAAAGTTTGTGGTGTTGTACATGTTCTTAGCGTTATGACAACATTCTTGAAAATAAGAATACATACGATGCCCTTTTTTAATCCAAATTTGAAGAGTTTTATAGTTTGACGGATTTTCCTTTGTCATTTTATTCACCTCCTTGTTAAGGATATTATAGCAAAAACAGAACGTATGTTTCTTTTGTTTTCTTGAAAATAAAATATTTCTTTCGATTCACCTCACCACCTTCACTTACGTTTAGAAGTGGGAGTCCTCTCGAAAGGCATATGATAGAAAGTGTAATTTTAATAAGCGGGGGCCTTCATCCCCCGCTCATTTCTATGCAGATTACATAAAAAAACATCCAATTATTTTAATCGGATGCTTTTTTATGTATATTTATCAGTTCATTAACTTTATAGCTATATATAATAAACTTAAGATTACTATTCATTATCATACTTACGCTTTCCGCAGCATTCTAGAGAAGAATGTAACGATTAAAATAAAGACGATTGCACCTAATAAAGCTGGAAGAATAAAGATGCCTCCCCATTCAGGACCCCAATGACCAAATAACGCACTACCTACCCAAGATCCGATTAATCCGGCAATCACGTTACCAACTATACCTAACGGAAAGTCTTTTCCTGTAATCATTCCAGCTAACGCACCAATAAGTCCACCTACAATACACGTAATAATAAGTCCCACAATTAAACCTCCTATATTCGTTTTATATTGGATTCATCAAGCTTTAGTATGTAACCAAAGCTTGATGAACATATATTATTCTTTATTATCCAATTCATCACTTATCTTTTGTTTCACTTTTCCGACTTTTTCTTTTATCGTTCCCTTCGTTTTTTCCCACTTCCCTTCATTTTTCAACTCTCTATCTTCTGTAACTTCACCAATTCCTTCTTTTACTTGTCCTTTTTTCTTTTCAACTTTACCTTTAACTTGTTCTTTTAGTCCGTTCTCACTCATATTTACAATCTCCTTTTCGTAATAGATTTATAGATTTACAGGATACAAATTTAAATAGAATACATGCATCTTCTTTCTTGTAACCATTCACCGACTCTTTCTAAATCCTTAACGAATAACAAGATTTTTCCTTCATCCAGCTTTTCTTCGTAGAAGTTCGCCTCTTCCTCATTAAGCCCTAACTCTTGCATCTTATTTCTTAACTGATCTCCTGTGTTTTGAAAGACGTTAATAATGCTTGTCCCAAGTCCCTCCTCTTTTATCCCAATTGTATTCACGTCTGCATTGTCTGCGATTCTATCTGTCCTCTCTTTCTCATGTGTTAATACGTAAATATCTTTTTGGTCTATCCCTTTCTTCACTAGATCATTCGCCGCATTCATGACCTCTTTCTCCGTAATAAATTCATATACAAAAGGTTTACTATACTTCGTTTCCATCTTTAACTTCCTCCTTTAAAATGAATTATTTGTTATATTATATGTAGTACACCCATTTTCGAAATGTTAAACATAAAATATGAAAAAAGTTATGTGAATTTTGATTTTAATAGAGAATGAACATCATCATTTACCTCTTTAAAACATCTTCTCCTTACAATAACTACCTAAATTAACAGAAAATTTTTATAATTAAACTTGAGGAGGGATACTATGAAAAAAATCATATCTATATGCGCTCTAACCGCTTTATCTTTCACCTTAATAGGTTGTACAAGTACCTCGGCTACAGATAAAGCTTCACAAGTTAAGCAAGAACATACACAAAATACCTTTCAATTAAATTCCGCTAATATTACAGACATTGAAATACTGAAAACAACAAATCATACTACTTCCAAATCTCAAACAGATAATGAAAAAATGATACAATCTATCGTTTCAGCAGTTCAAAATGGAACACCTAAAACAATCACTTTAGATCAAAAAAAGAGAGAATCTGCACATTCTACTATTACTGTTACATATAAAGATGACTCAAAAGAAGAATTTCTTGTGTGGGCTGATAATAAGGAGCAAATTACGATTGCTAAAGATGAGAAGAAAGATAAGGTAGAAGGTGTGATAGTGAATATTAAAGATGCTAAAATAATGAAGGATTTCTTTTAAAATTCTAGTTAACGTTAAAAAAAGTAGGATTACATCCTACTCTTTTTTTAATCATGCTCAATAAATAGACCTTTATAAAATCTATTTAAGGTCTAATTTTGCTAAATCATGTTGTAAAACATTGTTTCCTTCTTGTGGGTTAAATATGATTGCACTAAGACCAAAAACATTCGTAACAACATCTCTATCTTTCGGACGAATGATTCTTACTTCATAAGCAAAAAGTGCTGGAGGAAGAGCTGCTGAACGAAAAGTAACATATCGATTAGGTGGCAATGTTTGTGTTGAAGGGTCTATTAATGGTAACAATACCGGAGAACCTGATGACCAATCAAACATTTCAACTGTTACTCTACGAGTATCATCTGGATCAACATTCATAGCTTCAACAGTAAGAAATAACGTAGCGGAATGTCTACGTAATACACCCGTTGACAAAGTTTCATTGTGATGTTTATGACATCTTCCAGGAGGATGACCATAGCCATAGCTCATATCAATTCCCCCCTTTCATTTACAATTAAGGACAAGTATTCCTTATAATATATAATGCTAGTATTATTTTAATGAAAGGTATAAAAGCGGATTTCTATCTATATTATTAGATATTTTATTTTTCATTTATTCGCTCTTAAAGAATAAAACGAAACTTTAATCAGCCCTCACCAATCCGGGTCTTACTACCCGACAAATAGCGGTATAAATCTATTTTAAAAAGGACCTGCTCCATTCATTCATAAAAGCATAAAGTAAATGGAATCCGTTAAAACACATGAGTGACCCCTTGGTTTTCCCCTCTTATTAAAAGGAGGAACTGTTATGGGCTTTGGTGGTAGTTGTGGCGGCTGTGGCTTCGCTGGAGGATTTGCTTTATTAGTTGTATTGTTTATTTTATTAATCATCGTTGGAGCTGCTTGCTTCTGCTAAAAACTATCGAAAGGACACTCACGTGAGTGTCCTTTCTTCATGAAAAAAGCTCTACGCAATGTGCAGAGGTTCAAGTGTAACGAATACTTTAAAAATGTAGTATTACATTCCCCCCTCCAAAATGAACTTCGATGCTATAAATTTCGTTTAAGTGCAATCTTAATATTTTAGTTTAATAGCAATATGGTGAAACTTTATTCCAAACAATATTGCTATTGCACCAAAGTAAAACAAACTGGACAACCTAGATTTCAAAAGGAAGACACCTTAAAGGTTGTCTTTTCTTCATAAGTAAAAAAAGCCTGCCTATTTCCGTAGGCGGGCTTTATCTTTATTACACAATATGAAAGTATACTCTCTTTTTCTTTGAAATTTTATGTAATTATACATATTCATGAAAATAGAAGAAGTGAAATTGTACGTTTAGATACAGTTTGGCAACAAACTAACTGTTTTCTTGTGCATTAATAGACAACTACTGCAAGAGTTATAGTTTTTATGTTTTCATTTCCTTTTTGCATTTCTCTTTTAATTAGACGAATGCTTTTTGTAGTACATAATAAAAAATATCCAGAAAAACTGTCACAAAATCTGTTTTTCTGGTTTCTCTATAATACAGGTATCAAATTGAAAGTGAGGTTTAAACAAACATGTTAACCATAGAAAATGAAGAAAGTCATACTTCTGATATGACCTTTGAAGATTTATTTAAGCAGTACTATGCTTACGCTGTGAAACAAATCATCTGGATTGTTAAAGATCAATCTATCGCTGAAGAGTTAGCACAAGAAGTATTTTTACAATTATATCGTAGTGATTGGAAAGGAATTGAAAACATACCTGGATGGTTGATTAAATCTTCTACTTATGTAGCCTATAACCATTTTCGATCTAAAAAAAGGCAGCAAGCGAAGATTGATAAAGAAATACAATACCATGAAGTACAAAATGTTTCATCATTAGACGATGATTGGATAAGAAAAGAAGAAATTACAAAGGTCCAAACGATACTAAATAAAATGAATGATCGAGAACGAACCCTTTTACTAATGAAATTCTCTGGTTTTCAATATAAAGAAATTGCAGAAGTACTTCAAATTGAAATATCTTCTATTGGAACATTATTGGTCCGAGCCAAAATGAAATTTCGCAAGATTTATAAACAAATGGAGGAGGCATAACAAATGAAATGTTATGATATCGGATTTATTCAAACATATATTGATGGAGAACTTTCTCATGATATAAGAAAGGAATTTACAAAGCACCTAGATACATGTGAAGCATGCCAAGATTTATTAGTAGAAATCACTAGATTAAATCAATGGGAAAACGTAATGCTAGATGAAGAGTCTGCAAATTCACCACAAGAAATCAAAATTGATATAGAACAAGCATGGAAAACATTTGAAAGTCGTTCCAAGTCAGACAATGTTTCTAATATAAATTACAAAAAACAACAGAAGAAGGGACTCTTTACAAACATGAGTAAAAAATCAAAACGTTTCATTTATACAGCAGTAGCTGCAACAGCACTTTTTACAGCAGCAATGATTCCACAAGTACAAGTGGCGGCTACAAATGTTGCCTCATATTTTTCTGATGCAATTACAAATGATAAAGTTGTAAATGAAGGAATACAAGATGAAAATGGTGTCACACAAGATATGATGAAGAATGGTAAATATATTCCTATTGATGAAAAAATTACAGATCAAGGTATTACTGTGCACCTCAAAGAATTATATATATCAGATTTACGTATATCAGTTCATTATAGAATGGAAAAACCTGATGGAAGTTTAGTACCCTTTGAATTTGATACATCAGGATTAGAGCTCGAAAATGATGGTAAAATTAATGGGCAACAAGAGGAAAACCCTGAGATCAAAAATGAAGGAAGACTATCATTTATTGATGATTCAGATGATTATCTTCCTTTTGAACTTATGGCAGCAGGTAAAAAATTAAATGATATAGGTATTCGTGATAATGATAGACCCGAAGGTGTTTCTACATTTGTTATAGTTAATGAAGGAAGAGACGATTTTAAACAGCCCCTTACTTTAGATGTAAATATAACTAGAATTGGAAAAGTAGTTGGATCTTGGAAAGGTCAATTTCAAATTGATACTTCACATTTGAAAAATAATACGAATTAACATGAAAAGAAGAATAGAACAATATGTATTTAATGCTCAGTTTATATGTTTTCTTGTTTTCATTACATTTATTTCTTATATAGTTTTTACTCTATCTTTTATTTATGATTTAAGTTTATAACCTTAAATCAATCATTTAAAACCATTACAAGAAAAAGATCTCTAAAAAAGTAGGGAAATACATAACCGATTTCTTAACATTTAAGGAATCGGTTATTTTGTATTTAAAATGCGTCTAGACGTACAATTTTCTTTTTTTGATATAGTGACCTCCAATACATCATTGTCCTTCTCTAATCTCATATCTATTTTAAGAAGAGTCATTTACAAATTCAAAAAAACCCTCAAAGCATCTACTTTAAGGGGATTTCTCCTATCATCTTCTCTCTTCATACAATCGATTTGCTTTATACGAGCAAACGAAAAACATACATGTCGCAACGGGGATAAATGTCAAAAAAAGTCCTCTCATTAATGCAAATGGCGTTTCAAATAAGAATGACCATAGAAATGATACACCTTGCTTATCCCATAATCCTGGCGTCAAGTATAGTTCTTTCGGATTTACAAAGGCTCCTAAATTCATTGTATTACTATACACAAATAAAAATAATATCGGCAAATAACAGATCGCTAATTCTAAAAATGTTTTAGATAGACGCTTATACTTCCCTGCTCGTGACATTGGATCTGAAAAAATGTCATCTTCACTTTCTTCATCTACCTTTTTAAAATATTGCGTACCTGACCACCGATTACCAGCTATATGCTCCCAGCCACTATCTTCAAATAATGTGCAGTAATTAATAAAATCACTTTTTCTACTAAATACTCTATGGTCTATTTTAATCGTCGCATCTTCCGGTTCTGTATATCTAAATGTATAACCAAATGTATTGCTTTCTAGTTGATAGCCTTTCCAAGCCATCTCCTCTAACCATTTTTCCTCTTTCTCAAAGTCTAAAAAGAATTTCAATCTCCACATCATCGTTTCCCCCTAACTATACGTGTAATAAACTTTTTGTAACCGCAATAATGTGCTGCATTCTCATAAAATCTAAATGCAATACTTCTTTCCCGCGTTCTGTAATGACATACACTTTTCTTCGTTTATCTTCACTTTTTACCGATTCTATTAACCCTTGTTTTAATAAATTTTCCACCGCACCATACAATGTACCCGCTGCGATTTTCACTTGATGATTACTCAGTTCCTCCACCTTTTGCATAATTAAATATCCATGAGCTGGCTCTAATAAAGCTAAAAGAACGTAATACGTTGTTTCCGTTAATGGTAAATTTTTATCTCTATTCATAAAGACCTCCAATGTAACGATAACTATATAGCTAAACTATATAGTTAAACTGTATAGTTTGATTTTATACAGTTAGACTGTATATGTCAAATGTAGGAATAACTTTATAACCCAAAACAAAAACGCTACCTTTTTAAAAGATAGCGTTTTTATTTTACCCTTGCTTATTCTTCGCCTTCATTTGCTCATCAAGAGAGTTTTTTTCAGTTTCTAACACACTCATATCACTTTTCAACTTTTGCGTTTTTGCAAAATGTTCATCTACTAATTTATTATATTCTTTCTCAGAGTACATTTTTTCACTAGTTGATGTCGTTTTCTCTTTCGTAACAACTACATTAATAATTACAAATAAAGCTATAATTCCTATTAACGCAGCGAAAATCTTCTTTTTATTCATGATTAATCCTCCAAAATGTAAAATTTCAAAAATTATCATAACAGACCAATTCCCTTTTACCTGTCATATTTTGTCGAATTAATACAATAAAAAAAGCATCTAAAACAGATGCTTTTTCTCATTCTTAATACGTAAACGTAATCGTCACTAAAGAATACCCTTCTTTCGCATTGTAAGGCTCCGCTTTATAAGAAACACGGTTGGACCCTTGCGGATAACCGATTTCTCCAATTGCCTTTTTCACATCTTGCAGTGCACCGTTCATTGATTGCTTATAAAGTACTTCTATCTTTTCTGGCTTTGCACTATAACCCTGCTGCATTTTATTTTTTAATTCGGTATAGTTATTTGCGATATATTCATTTCCTAAATAGTTTAACTTTGTATCTTTTAATATTTGCTGATATGCAGGCGTTTTCGTACTACCTGCCGCAATTTTGTTTGTCAGTGTACTATAATAATTTGTTGTAGCTTGCGGATAGTCTCCACGGTTCCACTCATGATTTCTTGCGATTTGTTCATCTGATAAATTGAAATACGAATACGTTACGCGGCCCTGCTCATCTGGAACCGGATCATCGAATGTTGTATCAAGGTGATACCATTTGTTTTCGATTTTCACTAAATTCCAAGCATGAGGTTGTCCGTCCCCAGTTCCTGTCACGAAATGATTTTCAATTCCTGCTTCTTTTAATAATTGATAAGTTAATAGTGCGTAACCTTGGCAAACCGCAGAACGATTTACAAGTGCTTCATATGCTGTATAAGCTTTATAAGACGTATCATAAGAAACATGCTTTACTACGTAATCATGAATCGCCTTCACTTTTTCGTGATCATCCATTCCAACTTGAGTAATAGAAGAAACGATTGCTTTCGCTTGTTTCATGACATATTCCGTCTGTTCTTTCGTTTCACGATATGTAATCTTAAGCGTAAACGTATAATTTCCAGGTGATCCAGAAAGCCCATATGAAACATTCGATCTATTATTATTTGTATACTCATTTTTACTTGCCACTTCTTTATATGCGTTAAAAAGTGTATTCATCACTTCGTTTGTATTATTATTTTTCGTTTTATATGGCAGTGTAATATTTGTCTCGTATGTATTAATACGCTTTTGTACTTCCTCTTTAAACGCTTTTAATAATGCCGCATCCCCTGTATCTTTCACATCAGCATTTTTATACTTCAAAGTTTTATATAAAAACTGCGCATACTGTTCACGTGTTACTGTGCCATACGGTTCAAAATTCCCGTTCCCTGTGCCATCTGCGATTCCATTTGACTGCACCGCACTAATTGCATTTTCTGCCCAAAATGGATTTGGAACATCCTTAAAGGTATGTTTTTGTTTTGCCGCAAGATGGAAAGCATTCGTAAGAATTTGTGCCATTTCCGCACGATTCACAGAAGCTTTCGGTCTAAATTGGCCATTTTCATCACCTTTAAAAACTCCTAAATTCGTTAAAGTTAATACCTCTTCTGGAAACATTGTAGAACTTTGATTAATATCACCGTAAGGATTTTTAAACGTAGACCCATCCTTTAATACGTAACGAGTTCCATCATTACTAAACGAACCGCCTTGTTTATTCGGTACTAACACTCGATAAATTAAAGCCGCAACTTGCTCCCTTGTCGCAACATCTCCAAAACCAAATATCCCATTTCCATAACCGGAAATAATATTTTTACTCGCTAAATCTTTAATCGCAGGATATGACCAATGTGATGTCGGCACATCAGAAAAAACACCCACTTCAGCAGCTTTTACATCGCTGCCATTTGTATATAACAACGCACCACCAATAAGTGATAATGATGTAATTGATTTTAATAGTTTTGTATACATAATGTCTTCTCCCAATACGCTCTCTATTTTTGTTGGTTTATGTCGAAAAATCTAAAAATATGACAAAATATATTATACAATTAAAAGTTTTTAAGGGATATATTAAATTTTAAAATATGCAAAAATTCATATTGTTATAAGGATTCATAGTGATATTATGTTATTTTACTTGCGAATATATAAATAAAAAAACGCTCATCTGAGCGTTTCATCTATATACCTAATAATTACTTTTTTCTACACTTCGAACTCTTCTTCGGTAATAATCCTTTGATCTAACAACTCTTTATACTCCAATATTTCTTTAGCCCCACGACTCTCCATGCGTATATTGTATAACACTTTTTGTATTGACCTTTGATTGGTCCGTTGAAAGATTTACTCCATTTAGAAATAATTCTATTGAATTTTTCACCACTAGCCACAAAAACATCTTATAATCTTTATATAATAAACTACAGTATTAGGAGTAGATAAAATGCCAGTTACACTCGAACTTATTCTTTTCATTCTTATAGCAATTAGTGCTGTTGGCTATTTAATAAAAGAATTTCAAAAAACTAGGAAACGAACACTTGGAATTTCACTAGAATTTTTAGTTCTTTTCTGGTCAATATGGAGAATATCAACTCTCATAATCTAATTTATAAAACATGAATTCCTTCGAATGAAGTGAAACTCTAATCAGTGGGGGTTTTACGGGATAAATTTACCAGTATTTTTACCACAACATTCATGTTAAAATCCCTTGTGAGTACGACATAACTCGACCTTATGAAGCTCCGCAGCTTTTATCGCGGAGCTTTTTTTATTTAAATTAACGCTTTTGTTCACTTTTTTGATACATTTACGAAACATTCATATGTTACGTTATATAAGTCCTTTTTTAAATCATATTCATTCTAGTAAAAAGTCCTAGTCCCCCTAGGACTTTTTGCATTCAAATAATGAGTTGTCTTTTTTCTCAATAACCGAAACTATTTAACATGGTAAAATAATAATTGGACTGGCATCCAATACCATATTACAATGGAGCAAATCGCAAGAAGGCACCTTAGGGTGTCTTTTTTATAGAGAATCAGTTTAAAAACTAAAAATAAAAGAACCTCAATAAATGAGGTTCAAAAAATCTACTATTTTAAATTACCTTCGTAAAAAGCAACTCCATTTTGAACATGTTTTAAATGCCACGTAATCGTCCCGCCACAAACATTTTCATTAAAACTATTAGCATATACTCCATTTGAGTAATAAAGAGTTCTTTTGAATTTACCATTAGAATACTCATAAGGAATTGAGCATGTTGCTTGCTTCGGAGAGCTCACAGCTTTTTGTGTATCAGCTGAAACTGCACCAATTCCTCCTGTTAATGCAATACCTGTTGCTAACGCTCCTACTACTAATTTCTTGAACATAATAAATCCCCCTTTAATAGTTTTTATAGATTACAACTTAAATGTATCACTTTTGTAATTTATGTAAATATCTTGAATATGTAGAAATATTTATTTAATTATTGGTAATATTGGGATTTTATTTTATCAAATGGAAAATAGAGGGATTAGAGAAGCATGTGAAAATACAGATAGGTTTATATTAAATGAACGTGGTTCAAGTCGGCGAAAGGCACCTTTTGGTGTCTTTTTTGTACATAAAAAATCTCACCATCTTATAGAAACGATAAGCCCTGTAAAACAATAATTGCAACTATATTAATTTTACATTACATTAAGGTTAGAGAATGTTCTTATTTTAATAAAGTGCTAAATAGTAGGTGGAAAAATGGAATTTAACGATTTGGGTATTACCATTAAAGAACTTAGAATCAAAAAAAATATATCACAATCCGAATTATGTCATGGAATATGTTCACAAAGTCAAATTAGCAAGATTGAAAAAGGTATGATTTATCCATCTAGTATATTGTTATATCAATTATCAGAAAGACTTGGTATTGATCCGAATAACATATTTGCACTAACTCAAAACAAAAGATTAAAATATGTAGAAAATGTAAAATACGTAATAAAAGATTGCTTAAAGCAAAAACAATATAAAGAACTTTATGAAATAGTAAAAAAAGAGAAAAACTTAAATAATTTTCAAACAAAAGATGAGAAACAATTTCTAATGTGGCATGAAGCAATTGCTGTATTTATGGTGGATAAATCAATAAAAACTGCTTTAGATTTTTTAAATCATGCATTAAAACTGACTTTAACTAATTCTGATTTTTTATCAGAAAGAGAAATAGATATTATGCAAACAATGGCTATATTTTATGCAGAAAATAAAGAATATGAAAAAAGTATTAATATATTCAAAAGATGTTTAACTAATTTTAATAAGTTAGATTTTCCTAGAGATAAAGAAATTAAATTAAAACTCATGTTAAATTTAGCAAAATGTTTCGACTTCACATATCAATATGAAGAGGCAATAAAGTACATTGATAAGGGTATCAAATTAGCAATTAATCTACATACTTTATACCTACTAGGTGAACTATTCTATTTAAAAGGTCAGTGTTTATTAAAAATGAAACAACATAATGTAGAAGATGTTATTTATAACTGGAAAAAAGCATTATTTATATTTGAACTAACAGAAAAAGAATATTATACAAAAGTGATACCAGATGAACTTATTGAATTACAAAATAAAAAACACTCATAATTTCATAAAAACTACTTACAAATCCTATAGAAAAAATCCTTATAGCTTTTAAACTTAGATCGATAATATTAAAATAATTTAAGCCGGCGGAAGGCACCTTTAGGTGTCTTTTCTTTATTTTTACAAGGACCTGCTCAATTAATTTTTAAAAACATAATAGGGAATATTGTTTTATTTATCTCATTTTCATTCATGCTATATATAAAATTCGTTAATAAACCCACCTCAAATACTAGTTCCTTTTATAAGCCGTTTTTTTGATGTAGATGACATTATTCTCAATACAATAGAATGAATTATTGGAACATACTTAGCGATATATATCAAAAAATAATATTAAGAAAACCCCTCCACCTTAAGGTAGAAGGGATCTTCTAATTTCTATTTCAAACTACCCAAAATTTCCGTAAAGGTACCCTAAGCGCATGTGTATCTGGATATCCTAAACTTCTTTCACCAACTACCACTCCTCTGCCGAACGATCTTTCACCGATAGATTGTATGCCGTGAAGTGCTACTTGTAACATTTCAATTTAGATATACGACAGTAAAGAATACATTATCACAGTGTCAGCAAGCAAAAGTGTATTCTGCATTTCTGAAAACAGTAGATGGCAGATTGTGACCTACTGAATCTGCTAAGAAAGAATATACAAGAACATCCTTAACATCCTCTTTATTTCCACTAATGATGACATCAAGGAAATCTTCTACTTGAAATTCTGGAGTAAACAACACAATCTTAGTTGTTCTGTTTGGTTCTAAAGAAACAAAAGTACGAGAGATTTCAACTAATTCATTTTGAGTTGGGAAAAAGGTGTTTCGACTTCTCTTAACAGTTACCGTTACATTACTAGTATGGCAGCGTGAATCATTGTTTAACATAATGTTGAGAGCAGTTGGAATAATCCCATTTTCAGAAACTGGAACTCGAAACACTCCAGTAGATTTATGAGCCATATAATCAGATCCTTCCAAAATAAAATATATTTACAATATATTAAATGCAAAAAACGTTCATTTTGATATGGACAAATTATGTAATTAATATATTTATAATAACCCTTGGTATTACTAAGCCAATGTTTTAAAAGATTAACAAATAATTACCTCTGCAAATTTAGAAAATATCTACACTTTTTACAAACATTATTACAATTAGATAAACTAAAGCAATATCCCATTAACAAAGGGACTCCATAATTGGAGTCCCTTTGTTAATGGGATATTAAAAATGATCAGCATGTGAATATTGTATAATTTCTTCCTTTTTTAGAGCATGTTGTGTATCACCTGTATTGTTACTAAATAATAATACTATCACTAATCCTAACGTCGCTAATACAAGCTTCTTCATTATTTTAACGCCCCTTTGCTTAGTAGTTTTTGTTTCGCTTCGTAACATACATCGAAATAATCACTAACTTTTTCATGCTTATTCAATTTGCTGCGACAACATCATTTGATAAAAATCATTAAGTTGTTGCATAACTGCTTCATGCATTAAAATATTTGTGCTCATATCACTACGTCCTCCTCAACTACTTCCACCCCCCTAAATATTACCATTATTCTGCATATTATATAATAGTTCAACCTGCAATTGTAAATCGATAAAAAACAACGGAATATTCCGAATAAAGAGAAGGGATTGGCTAACAAATGGTTACTGTACAAAAAATAAAAAACTTGTGATATTGCTTTTATCATATTTGATCTTATATATGGTTCTGTTACAAAGTTTGCTAAGTTAATATAAACTCTAGAAAAAATGAATAAAGATCACCACAGCTGAGCTATCTTTAATCCGTATAATAATATAAACATTCTATTAATTCATATTATTAATAAAGAAATACTTAAATATTCCATTTTTTCTAAAAGTGTATTATACTGTAAATTGCTGAGGGACATATTTTAGTATTTTCTGGTAACTATTCAATTTGTTAGGTTGTTATTAGTATTACGGTAACGAAAATCTGATATTTCCCCTTGAAGATAAAGCATTAGCAGCAATTACATCGAGATATCATAATAATAATTATTTTCTTAACAATATCACGGAATTTTAATTCAGAAAATTCAAACCATTAAGCAATATAAAGTGCTAAATAAAATATTTAGACAATTGAAGTCCAACAACGATTAGAAGATATATATATTAGAAAAGGAATTTTGGGAAATCTTATCCTATATAACTAATACATATAGCGTTGTATCTTTAAATCAATAAATTTTTCGATAAGCTAGTTAATAGATTATTGAATTTAATCTTTTAATAGAGTTAAAAAATCAACTTTACATTCTAATTTAGAAATTATTAGGTGGTGTCAGTAGTGTTTGAGTATCTTTTAGTTAAAGCTTTATTTACTATTTTCTTAATTAGCCTAATCGTGTTAATCAGTGTAATATGGACTAAAATAGAAAAAATTCTGGACGAGACTGTATTTAAAAACGTTTCTGAAAAATCCAGATATGTAGTAACTATGGTAATTGTTATGGTGGGAGAATTTGTTCTCATAGTCATTACTTCATTAAATTGGAGAGCTTCAATTATTGACACACTCTTTTTTGGTAGTATTATTTTGTTCTGCTGTATATGGCTAATACCTTATTTTGTTAATCAACAACAAAACGTCGCTAAAGTTATGGATAAGCATTTTAGTGGAGGGGTAGATTTAGGTGAAATTCAAGTTCATCGTGCGAAACTTTCTGCATTTAATTTAGGAAGTATTGTATTTTCTATAGTGGGAATTATTATACCTATTTGTTATTATTTTAAATACTTTTTATAACGGTTTATTGGTTCTGTTGGAAATTTTTTAAAGATATAGTAATAGGTGAGATTACAGATATTTATGTAGAAACAACTTAGATGTATAAGACAATCCATGTGAGCGAAAACAGTAAAATACCCTATAAGGTCTCTTTTACTTGTATTAATTAAAAAAATGGTACTAATTTCCAAAACTTCCACCAGGACTTCTTTTTAGCTGCCCTCCCACCACTATGAGAGGTAAGTGAAGGAAACCGATACAGCTTGTGCGTATGCAGTGCATTTTGGCCTGGGTCACAGTCTTTTAACGTGGTCGAACTACAGGGGGAGTAAGCATATTCCCGATGGATCCATTTCTATACTTCCATTATCTAGGGAAATCCCCCAGTATCCAAGACTAAATTTTACCCATACATCATTTTTTGATGTAGCTCTTGAAGATAAAAACTATTTAATTTTCAAGGAACAGTTATTAACTTAAAACTTATTATACGAGGAGGGTGTATCATGAAAAAAATATGCTTTGTATTAATTGTCGACGCTGGTATAAATTATGGTTCAATATTTTCTCTACCATTTTTAAGGAATCAGGATGATTTGAAGGAATATTTCTCTAAGTATTATGATGTTTCAATTAATTATATTAGGGATAAAAACTCAGTTGACTATTTGGTAGTTCCCAAACCATGTCCAGCTTTTGATAATGAAAATAATCTTCCAATAATTGAAGTACCAGCAATCTTATTTATGGAAAAGAATTTTGAAAAAATAAAGACTTATATAGATAATTATTTTTCCAATAACTCATAAAGAAAATAAAAGTACAATAAAAAGAAGTCCGATAAAAAACGAGTGGTGTAGAATATTTCTATTAATCATTCGTTTTTTATTATATTTACATATATTTTTTAAAAGAGGATTATAGACGTTCTGAAAAAAATTAATTATAACAAGAACAGTGTTCGTGCTACTATCTACGGTTATTTTTTGTACTAAGTACCCCTTTAACTAACAAGACAACAAAAAATAATTAACATATTAAAGTGAATAATGTTACTATTTTTCAAACCTAATTTAGAAGACACCGGAATTCTTTCGGCTTCATATTCCTTCATCAGCTCAAAATCAGCCTGATTATTAACATCTAACTTTCGTAAATCGTACTTTTTGTCTATTTGACGTATCATATTTGAAACCTTCAGGCTGAAGCTACTTTCTTGCACCTTTCCAAAACCAAATTTAGGATAAAATTCTAACACCGTATCATTCGCGAATAAGTATATAAAATCATAATCCTTCTCGTATTTTTTAATGATATGATTCATTAATTTAGTCGCTAAACCTTGATGTCTATAATCCGGATGTGTCATCACTGTACCCAATTGAATTACTTTATATTCCTTACCGTTAGAGATTACATTCATTTTATTAATAGATGTATTTGCGATGACTTTATCTCCATCCACATAAGAATAGCAAATATAGTTATCATTCCAACAACCCCTGTCATACCATCCTTTAAAATCCAATTCAAATACATGTTTTGCAAGGTCATTAAAGCTTTCCTTATATTTTTCATTTTGCTTGTAGTCACTAATTAATTGATATTCATTCATGATAAATCCTCCATTTTTTATTATATTTTCCTAAAAAGAGTGTATATTTCTTACAACAATCTACTACTAAGTTTTCGTTAATCACCGCCTTATAATAGGTGTAACGGCATAGAAACATGCTTCCGGAATCAAAAAACGACAAAAAAAGACCACAAGAAGAAACATCTTCTCATGGTCAAATTTCTGTCTATTATAAATACACCTATCTCGAAAGAATAGATATCGTGAAATAACATGAAATTTTTTGATAAGATATAATGTCTTCTAACCGCTACTAGTAAAAGGGTATAACAAATAAAATCAAGGAATTATCCTTAATTTGACCTTTTACAGTATAAAATTCGTTTGAATTTTAATTAGCGATTAATAAGCTTCATCATATACAATCAAAACCTCTTTTCAATATAATTTCTTACTAAGAATATCTCCTTTGAAAATCGTTGTAAATGAAGACATAACAAAAAACGAGATTTATGTCCTTCTGTATCACCAAAATCGGTCGTTTTTGGTGATACAAAAAGACACATACTATTATTCTCGAAAACTACAGAAAAATCCCTCCACCTTAAGGCAGAGGGACTTTCCAATTACTATTTCAAACTACCCGCAATCTCCGTAAAGATAACTCCAAGTGCATGTGCACCTGCATCTGGATATCCTAAGCTTCTTTCACCAACTGTACCAGCGCGGCCCATGCGAGCTACGATTTCTTTCGTATACTCTGCTCCTTTGACCGCTGCTTCTGCTCCTTTTTCGAAGGCAGTTTTCATGTCTTCCTCGTTTGAAGCGCTAGCTAACCAAGAGTCTACACATGGAGCAAGTGCGTCAACAAGTGTTTTGTCACCAACTACCGCTCCTCTACCAAATGATCTTTCACCGATAGATTGTATACCTTGCAGTGCTGCTTGCAACATTTCAGCGAATTCTTTCACTGTTAACTCACGCTTCTCGCCTGCTGCTTTACTAGCTGCGCGGAATGCTCCGCCCCAAATTGGACCTGATGCGCCGCCGCAATGTTCCATAATAATCATCGAACAACCGTCAAGGAATGATCCGATCGTTACGTTTTCTTGATCTACAATAGAATGCCACTCACGTTTTAATTGCTTAAATCCTTTTGCTACACTCATTCCGAAGTCGCCGTCGCCAGCATGCGTATCTAGCTCACAGAACGGTACTTCATTTTTAATAATAATGTCGCTCATTTTATCAACGAGATACACCATGTTGTTTAATGTGATAACATTATCTTTTATAACAGCGTGCTCTTCTGCCGTTTCTAGTTCAAAAGAAACTTCCTTCTCTTCTGCCTCTTCCAGTACATTTACATACTCTACACTTTCAACTGGTCCATCTACTTTAAACGCTGGTGTATTACATTCTTTTGATAGTAATGTTTTTAGCTCTTCATCTAACTTCATTACCGTTAAAGACATACCAGCCATATCAATACTTGTCATATAGTTACCGACGAATACTCTATTAATTTTAATGTTTCTTGCAGCTAGTTCTCTCGTAACGGCGTTGTTAAATAAGTAAAGTTCTTGCAGTGGTGTTCCGCCAAAACCGTTAACTAAAAGCGCAATTTCTTCTCCGTCTTTTACTCCTAAATCTTTCATTAGATCATTTGTCATACGGTTCGCTAGTTCATCTGCTGACAACATTTTTTCACGTTTAATTCCTGGCTCTCCGTGAATACCTACGCCGTATTCCATTTCATCTTCCGCAAGTGTGAAAGTAGGTGATCCACTCGCCGGAACTGTACAAGACGTTAACGCTAAACCGATTGTGCGCACGTTAGCAGCTGCTTTTTCTGCTACAGCTTTCACCGCTCCTAAATCCATACCTGCTTCCGCTGCTGCGCCGGCAATTTTATGAACCAAAATAACGCCCGCAACGCCGCGGCGTCCTACTGTGTACAAACTATCTTCCACCGCAATATCATCGTCCACTTTTACGTAGTCAACTTCAATTCCATCTTCCGTCGCTAAATGAGCTCCGTTTTTGAAATTCATAATATCGCCGCTGTAATTTTTAATAATTAATAACGTTCCTTTTTTACTAGCTGTCTCTTTAATCGCTTGATATACCTGAATTTGTGAAGGTGACGCGAACACATCTCCGCACACTGCCGCATCTAACATTCCTTTTCCGACTAATCCTGCATGTGCCGGCTCATGACCACTACCGCCGCCACTAATTAACGTTACTTTGTTTTCGTTCATTTCTTTCTTCTTAATGACTTTATATTTTTTCAAAAGCTCAAGCTCTGGATGAGCCATAACCATTCCGTTGCACATTTCCATTACTAATGTTTCTGGTTTGTTTATAATCTTTTTCATTGTGATTCTCCCTCAATTCCTTTAATATATTGTGATATATTTGAAATCTTCTTCTTACTACTCATGTTAAAATGAAAGCGTTTTATAGTAAACGGACAAAATGGACAATTTGTCTAAAGACAACGCTCTCATTTATGGGTAGGATTTTCATATTACTAACATTCTAGGGATGATTGAGATGACCTCTTCTATAATTTCTAAAAAGATAATCGCGAATTCATTGAAGTATTTAATGGAAACAGAGTCCTTTCATAAAATATCAGTGAGCGATATTATGTTACACTGTCAAATGCGTAGGCAAACTTTTTATTATCATTTTAAAGATAAATTTGAACTATTAAGCTGGATTTACAGAGAAGAAACGAAAGAAAACATTATCGACTTTCTCGACTATGAAACGTGGGAAAACATTTTTGATTTATTATTTGATTACTTTTATGAAAATCAAAAATTTTACCGAAATGCTTTTAAAGTCATTGAGCAAAACTCGTTTAATCACTATTTATTTGAGCATACGAAAAACTTATATATGAAGATTATTGATGAACTATCTGTGAGCTGTGGATTCAGCCTTTCTGATGAGACAAAAAATACGATTGCCTCCTTTTATAGTCACGGCTTCGTTGGAACGATAAAAGATTGGATTGAAAGCAAATGCGAAGTAGACCCGTCCATTATGTCTTCTCTCATGAAAAATATGATAAACAATCAATTACTACTATTACTGGAGCAATCTGCAAAGTAATTAAAGGGTGGCAAAAGCAATGAAAAAGATTATGAATGATGTACAACATATCGTTCAAGATATGATGCATGGTTTTTATTTTGAACATAACGACAAAGTGAATTACGACGAAACAAATAACATCATTTATGTAAAAGGTATTGAAAAACTGAAGCAAAACGTTGTCATCATAAGCGGCGGTGGTAGCGGACACGAACCTGCTGATATCGGTTATGTAGGAAAAGGTATGCTTACGGCGGCAGTAAACGGCAGCATCTTCACTCCGCCTACAGTGGAACAAATTATTTCGGCAACTCGCCTCATGCCAAAGGATAAAAGTATTTTATTCATCATCAAAAACTTTAAAGATGACGTAGCAAACTTTTTGGCAGCAGAACAAATCATAAAAGAAGAAGGAAGACAAATTGACCACATCATCGTAAATGACGACGTTTCAATTGAAGATGATGCTTCGTTTAATAAAAGAAGACGCGGCGTAGCTGGTACTGTTTTCGTTCAAAAAATACTCGGTGCGGCCGCTCTTGCAGGTCACTCTTTAGATGAACTAACAACACTCGGCCATTCTATCACCGAAAACTTACACACATTAGGCGTCGCCCTTTCACCTGCAAACGATCCAGTGAAAGGAAAAGCTTCATTCACATTAAACGACGATGAAGTATTTTATGGAGTCGGTATCCACGGAGAAAAAGGATACCGTAAAGAAGCACTATCCTCTTCTGAAATATTAGCGATCGAACTAATGAACAAACTTAAAAGCATTTATCGCTGGAGAAAAGGCGACAACTTCGCCATTCTCATTAACGGATTAGGCACAACTCCACTAATGGAACAATACATTTTCGCAAATGACATTCGCCGTTTATGTGAGCTGGAAGGATTACAGATTACATTCGTAAAAGTTGGTACGCTGCTAACTTCTTTAGATATGAAGGGTGTTTCGCTTAGTTTGCTTAAGGTAGAAGATTTGGATTGGGTGAAGTGGTTGAAGGCGGATGTTGGCGTGGGTAATTGGTAAGTAAAAATTATGATGATAAAAGCCTTTAACTATAACGTGTTAAAGGCTTTTGCAAATTGAAATATCGTACGAGCGTTCAAAAGAAATTCGTAATCACCTCACTGAAGGATGACAGGTCTTCCAAATAAAGCTGGATGATAAATGAACATCGCACCTACAAATGAACATACTAGATAAAAAACAGCTTCGTATTTTATGACTAAAGAAGAGTTCGTATCAAGCTTTCCCCCCTCTCTTTTCAATATCATTTTAAATAATGCTGTATATAATACATACCCAATAATCGCCCCAAGGGTATTCGTAAATACATCATCAATATCTGTAATTCTATTATTTAATAATTGGTTTAACTCAATTGCCAACGAAAAAAAGAATCCCGCACATACGGTGTTTTTCATTTTTCTAAACTGCGGCCAAATAGTCGGTAATAAAAAACCTAATGGCATAAACAGTACAATGTTCAAAAGATACGTCGTACTACCTGCCGTATCAAATAGAGTCAAATTAATTTGATTTACACGAATCCACGTTTCATATCTACTTATATCCCATACAGTCGCGATCTGCGTCACTCTATACACTAACGAAAGGTAGAACAGAAAAACATATACCCATAGAAAATGCCAAATAGATATGTTTCTTTTCGCTTTAAAATAAAATCCAATTTGAAACAAAATACAAAAAATTATAGTGAAAAAATACGTATACAAATAACTAATCAAAACTCCTGTATGCATGTGGAATCCCCTAACTTTACATTTTCATCTATTATTTTAGAATATAGTTTAAGAACCAGTACTTTGTTCATATATTTAATCTTCTACTTTGTCTTCGAATATAGGGGATATACTAAAAATAAAAAATCCCCACTCCTTCATTTTCAGTCTCCTCCTTGATGTAACTTGTTTATAGGATAGGAAAAACTTTTAAAATAAAAAGTGGGGTAAATATAAAATTTTTCTTAAATTTTATGTTAGTTTTTATTATTACTCTTATTAGGAATCCGCTATTCGTTGTTAGGTAACGCCATGCTTACACCTATAAAAGTATTGAATTACTGAAGAATTCTGTCCTCAATATAACAGCAGATTCACATCAAAAATGTAAATCCTCATTTCCTTCGTATTTTCCTTTATTAAGTCTTTTTCTTATAAATAATTCTGCCACAATTAAATTAGGTACCCATGCTAACCAAGCAATAATAGCGTAACTAAGTTCAAACCGCTCTATTCCAAATAGAACTATAAACAAGGGTAGCCAAATTCTTAATGTAACTGCTCCAAAGGTTAAAGAATAATTTCTAATCATCCAGTTCCGATGCTCTTTAATTTTTTTATTCTTAACTCTATGTAACGCTTGATATGCTGATGTTAGCCAAAATACAGATAACAAACCAAAGCCTAGCTTCGCTACCAATCCTCCCGTAGCATAAAAGGATAGGTATAGTCCAGAAACGCCTCCTAATAATATACCAACCATGTAGATTCTCCCAACTATTCGATGACGGTTGATATTCCTCTCTCTAAATTTAGTGGATAATGTGAAAGGACCAATTACTAATGCTACTATACTAGTCGTAATATGTATAAATAACATACTATACCAGAAATCACTTAATTTAGATCCAAACATAAGCTTCGCTTTTACAAGCCCTGTTTGAAATCCATCCATAATAGAATATTGGACAACAATATAACCAGATACTAAAAGAGCAAAAAAAGTGAATACAAACCAAATTTTTCTGTTCAAATTTTACTGCCTCCCCATTACATTCACGAAAATTAGATTATATATTACTGTTCATTCTCGGGAAAAATAGAAAAGCCTTCTAGCGAAATGAAGTGACCTCCGAAAAAGGGACATTTAATAGATTAAGATTTCCAAAAATAATGAATATATATGTTATATTGTTAGACGTACTGAAAAAGCTAAACAGTACAGCAATGGGGATTTTTCTAATGGATATGTTACAACAAGTAATAGATAAATTTAAAATGAGTAAACTCTTAAGTATATCATTCTATACTTGAGAGTTTACTCATCTATCCCTTCTCATCCCTCATACTGTAATACCCCAAATTAATAATAATCAAGAAATACCCACCCATAATTCCAGCTGCAAATGTCCACATGAATTCATGATGTTCAATTTCATACATAATAATCGCGCCGAGTATTGCGGCTGCGAACCGATTTATCATTCCGAGCATCGGTGCTTTTTCTTTTTTTACAATGCTATCTCCGAACTTTTCAATACGCCTTCCTAAAATCCAGGCGCAGTACATACTCACCAAAAGGCCAATGCTTATCCCGACAAACTGGGCTCGAAAAGGTGTCACGAGCCATCCCAATAACATTACGCCTAGCAAACAATACATTTGTATGTTGAATGATCTTAATGCCATACGAATCATGTTATTCTCCTTTATCTTTCTCATTGTAATTCCGTATTATCAATCCAATCTTTCAGAATCCAAGCTTTCAGCTATATCTTTTTTAAAATGAGGAAATTTGATTTTGCTCACCATTAAATAAGCGAGTACGCTTGTACCAAATGCCACGGAAACTGGATTATTTAGGCGACATAAAATGAGGAGACACATCGCCGCGAATGGAATGGGCATTCCGATGAATGTTGGGAGTTTGCTTTGCTGTGTGTTAAATCTCGCAAGCCGAAGCATTCCGCAAATACTGTAAGCGAGCGCGCATATCATCCCGATAGACTGCAAATCTTTTAACGAAGCATTATATGCAAGAATAGATGGTGCCACACCAAAAGTAACTAAATCCGCAAATGAGTCCAGCTCTCCACCAATTTCTGAAACAGAATCAAGTTTCCGAGCAATCATGCCATCAAACAAATCAAGGACCATACCTGTAATAATGAACATAACTGCACCGTACATATCCTCAACGAAAACAGCATGAATAGCCAAAAGCCCACACACAAAATTTGCTATCGTAATCATATTTGGTATGTAACTCATCACATGCTTCCCCTCCTTTCTACTAATTGCTTCATCTAAGTTCTTACTCATTACAATCAAGATCCTTCTGCTTTTCTTCCAATATCACTTTATTTATTTTCGTTAACGTCTCTGTCATTTGCTCTAGGGCATTTATATCGATTTTAGAAAAGTATTTCTCAATTAATACATCATCTAACTCAGACAACCGCTCTATATACTTACTACCGTTTGGACCAAGTGTAAGAAAATACTCCCTTTTATTATTAGGGTTTACTTGTTTTGAAATCATCTGTTGCTTTTCCAATTTCGATAAAACTTGGCTCACCGCACTTTTCGTTATATTAAACGTATTCGCAATGTTATTTGCTGTCGTGTTTTCATTTAAATGAATATGAAATAACATGCTCTCTTGCTGCCCAGTAAGACCGAACTCATCCTTTAAATCTTGAAATAGTAAAATATAGAGTTCCGTATAGGCTCGATTCATTTCATTAATTACTTCTTTATACGTTCTAGTCATAGCATCCTCCATGCTTTTATTTCGTTTCGTTTAATAGTTAAGTTTACTTAACTTAACTATATTATACCGTTATGTTTGTGTAAAGGGAAATATAACTCTACACTCTACTCACAATGATACAAAAAAGACACTCTTCTAAAACAAGTTTAGTCGCTTCTGTCTCACTGCTTTCCTCATCCAAATACTCGGTAAGTCATTCTGAATAATCAAAAAGAAAATCAATAAAATTCCATATAGACCCATTACTGGTTAAAATGTTATAATGGAATTACCCTACATAGTTACTCATAGCCAGACTGAGGAACTAGCGTCTTATTAAGTAATGCGCATAACTAAAATAAAAAAGACACTTTACGGTGTCTTTTTTATTTATATTCCTAGGAATTATCTCTTTTATAAACAGACTCTATCAAACAGTAAAGGAAACTAACAGATGGAACATCCTGTTGCAAGAGAATTACGTTTTATACGGGTATGTCTTATCATTTTGATTATTATCATTGCATTCTGGGACCGGGAGAAAACTGTAGAAATTACTGATCACGGTAGCGATCCTATCTTAAACACCAGCAATATGACCCAAGTTGGTGAGAATACATTTGCATACAAAGGCGAATCTAATCAAATTAAAATATTTAAGTTTAATCCAGATACAAATGAAATATCACTTATTAAAGAGTTTCTTGCTGAGGAATATTACTCAGATACAGCTAGATAAAGTAATATTGACCACAAAAGTATAATGACCACAGCCTTTAGCCATAATTACGACTAAAGGCTTTTTGTATGTAAGTAAATGAAAAAAGGAGCTAATTTTATGGAACATAATAAAAATGGAATGCTTGCTTTAATTGTTTTATTTTTAGGATTAGTGTTTTTTGTTAGTGGAATGGTTTATCATTTATGGGGCTCATTTTAATTTCAACTTTTAGACAGATAAATAATTCGAATCAGAGAAATGTACAATACTTTCCCTTTTCTTTCCAAAAATAATATAATAAGATATAAAATGTAATACATATAAAGACAAATATATATAGCACTCATTAAAAGTGCTTCTATTTTGGAAGGAAGAAACGATGAACAAAAAGTTATTAGCATCATTATTATGTAGCACATTCTTGTTTGGAGTATCAGCTTGCAGTTCACATGATGCGCCTGCAAAAAATGAGCAGGCGACTTCCAAAAAAACAGAGAATGACAAACTTAGCAGCAAGGATTCGCAAAAAGAACTTCCTACCAATGTAGATTCCTCTGATGTATACATGTCAATGGGATCTGCCGAGTCATTAGATGTTCTAGGGACTGGAGAAGTTAAAGCACAAGGTGTCTTTAAAGTATTAGACATCGCAGTTTATAATCGTAAAGAAGAACCCATTACACTAGATATTAACAACTTTAAATTAATTGATGGATTTGGAAGAGAATATCACATTTCCAATGAATATCAATCCGTACTTAAAGCTGCAAATACCTCTACATTTAAATTTGGTATTGTTAACCCTGATGAACATTCGGACGGAAACATTGTATTCGATGTACCGAAAAACACGCGAGGATTAACTTTAAAATTTAATAATGATAAGTTAGATAAAGAGCTCCAATTAAAAGTGGAATTGGAATAGGCAAAATAAATACGTCTCCCTTAACATTCTCTACTAACATAAAAAAGTACAGTCTTTTCTACAGCAGACTGTACTTTTTTTATCATTTCATTTCACATAACATTCTCTAATTTTTTTGACTAGATGCTCTCCAATCACGAAAAGATGTTGGGCGTCCAGAAAAAGCTCTTTGCTTTGTAACAGATGGTTTTTCTTCAGGAGTCATTGTTTTTTCTTTAAGCGTCGCTGGTTTTTCTTTAAGCGTCACTGATTTTTCTTCAAGAATGGTCACAGCTGTTTGCATTTTCTCTAACTGTTCTTTCAACAATTGTTGTTCAATCTTTAAATCCGTAAGTAAACGTAAAATCATCTCAGAATTAGCCATAAGATCCTCCTTCCCCCAATACACAGAATAAAATACAATATGTAGAAGGCGGGATACCGGTGACAAAAATAAGGTCGTCAACTCTTTTTAACTTCCAAAGTCCTTTTATTTTTTTAAGGACCTGCTCCATTCATCCTTAAAAACATAAAGTAAATTAAATCCATTAATAAATGGTCTTTATGAAAGGAGGAGTTAATATGGGCTATGGCGGTAGTTGTGGTGGAGGCTGTGGTTTCGGCGGCGGATTTGCCTTACTTGTTGTGCTCTTCATCTTATTAATCATCGTTGGCGCTAGCTGTTGGGGCGGCGGATTCGGCTGCTAAGGAGAGGCACTCTTGAGAGTGTCTTTTTTTTAATATGTGGCTCGTATACATCTTGCTCAAAATTTCCGTTCTAGAAGTATTATAATATTAGCTTAACATGTCAGTTCCCCCTAATTAATAGGTGGTTCTAGCCTATAGAATTCTTTTAAATATAAAATGAAACTATATTTCTCAATGAATAAAACAATTTAACATGGTAAAATAATATTTGGACGGGAGTCCAATATATTATTAAAATTAAGATGGTTCAAGTCGAAGGAAGGCACCTTAGGGTGTCTTTTCTTTTTTATAAATAATGATAAATTAAAATTGTAAAGGATGCTTACTACTTACAAGGAACATTTTCTTCCATACAACTATTTATTTGAAACTAATTACTATTATAAATATAAAGAAGTTATGGATAAAGTAGTGAGGTAAATAAAACAAAATATAGATTTAATTCATGTTTCTCAACGAGGTACCACCAGCATTTTCAAAAAAATACGCTAAGCAAAAAAAATAATCAGCTGTCCATATGGACAGCTGATTTACATCATTACATTTCTATTATTTATCTTACCACTTGTACAGATACTGGTTTCCACCCCTGATTTTCTACCCAATCAATATTAACCTTATATTTTTTATTATTTTGCTTATCTCGTACATTACCGTAGGCTTTATTATTACCATTATTCCCAATAAAATCGAAAATCAATTGGCTCTCTGGAACATCAACAGCATAAGAAATTGCTTTTTTCATCTCACTCCAATCTACTGTTCCTTCTTTAAATTTCATTTCAGGTTTTGCTCCTTGCTCGGTACCAATTGGCTTCCAAGAAGGATTAGTTTGAGAACCCTTTTCTTGAGATGCCGTTTTTTCTTCCTCATTATTTTCAGTTCCGTTCGTTTTTACCGATTTTTCTGTTTTTGATTTCTCTTCTAGCTGTGCTGCCTCTTTATCTTCATTTTTCTTTTCTTCTATCTTTGCTGTTTCTTTATCTTCAGTTTTCTTCTCTTCTATCTTTGCTGTTTCTTTATCTTCAGTTTTCTTCTCTTCTATCTTTGCTGTTTCTTTATCTTCAGTTTTCTTCTCTTCTATCTTTTTTACTTTCTTTTCTTGAGCAATTGCTTTCGTTGATGTATTAGAAGGGGTAAACAATTGGTATGTCACTATACCAACTGTCACTAATACCAAAGTAAATGCAATATTAAAAATTGCCTTTTGACGACGATTCTGTTGTTTTTCTTGAAATCTGCTTACTTGTCCCATTCTTCAAACCTCCGTGTTTACTTTCTCCTCTACTCTTTATGTATTATCCCTAAAATTCTTAATATTTTTATTAAACAATAGAAATAAACTACACTTTCCATACAGGATTTCATATCATAATAAAATTTGTGTTTTTTCAAGTATCTGACATATGTTATTCAAAATAGTTTAATACATTAAAAATTGATAAGCTTCTGCACTTAAGAAACCTTCAATTTTATTCAAAGGTGATTCCAATTATGTCCATATTAGATCTCCTGTAGAAAGCTTTTTAACAATTAAACCTCTTCTTCCCTTATTTATAATTTTTAAATTAAATTTCCCTCTATAGTATAATAAAGATGTTTCGTTTTCTAATGGGGTATGTCGTAAAATCAAAAGGGATTTTATCTCTTTTACCTTCTTTTCAGAGTAAATTTCACCACTAGGAAATTCTATTATTCCTAATGTAATCTTTAATTCGCTCTCATCGAAAGGCCACTCCTTGTTAAGTTCCCTTATCTTTTGTATAAAGCTTCTTTTGGTTTGTCCTATATATAGCAATGTTACACTCTTAGCACATACTCTAGAGATTGCAAATATCCCCTTCTTAGAAGCTTTTTCCCTATTATAAAAATCATTTATACTATACATTCCATACCATTTAATATGTACTGTTTCTATGAATCTCACCTCATTTTTAGACAATATTATAATTTCTGAATGTTCAAATTATAATGGGCGCATAGTCCTGATTACTTGAATTATAAATTGTGCTTTTCAATAATACATTTTATTATTACTAATTTCAATAATACAAAAAAAAATACAATATTATAGTTTAATTACAAAACTTTATAAAAAAACAAAGTCATGTCGTACCAAATATTATATTTTTTCAATATCAGACTACCATGAACAAAAGTTAGAGAGTTATGGAATAAAATATAATTTGTATGTACATTTCTTTCAAAAGAAGTTTTGTAGTTTGCAACTGAATTAAAAAAACATAGATTTTTATGACTCTTTCGGAGATATACCAAAGTGGGATCTTTTATATGCACGTTACTATTACCGAACTAAATTTCGGTATAGTATTTTTTTGCAGCTCCTTGATTTTTCAACAAATACGTATAAAAAATCAATAGTAGGAAAATAAACTGCTGGCTAAAAGTTTACTTTCGATAAAATAAAAAAGAATCTGCAAATCTGCAGATCCTCCTGATAATGATTATATAAGTATAGTATCATCCATTTATTTGACTATTATTCGGAAAGTATAAAACTGTTCACTAGATAGCAGAGTATTTTTACATTTTAGGGGGGATTTTGTTGAATTAGCTTGATAGCGATTGGTGGTACCCCTTATAGGATAATAGAAGTTTGCATTTTCAATTTTTTCACACTCTATTAACAAGGCAGTTATAGCATCCTGGTTTAGCGTTAAGAATGTGAATATATTCTACTTCTTTATTATCAAAAATTTCATCTATATTTTCTCTTAAATTGACACCTTCTGTAACCCTTGCTTCTACAATCATTGAGTCAGCATTGTAGCCGCGTACAGATAGATACCTATGATGTAACATATGCGGAATTTCATTTACATCTAGCTTAGCAGTAGTTGCTCCCTTTCGTATAAATATAGGACCACTTGCTTTATAAGGCGAATTAACACTATGATATTGGTAATTCAGTAAAATTACCTCTTCTCCTACCTCTGCATCCTTCAAACTTATCCTGCAAGGATATCCAGGATTTTTATTTGCTATTATTTTGACTGCCCCGATACTTTTTAATACTTCTTCGTTCATTAGAAATAGGTTATTAAACTCCTTCTCTTGTAACGCAACGATTTGAAAGTTATTTCTCATATTCTATCCCTCCTTAATTAGTTGTTATAAAGCATTTCACTAATGATGCTACCACTAAAGTTCATAAAACTTGTTCAATAATCCTGCCCGTTTGTTGAGGATTGAATTAAAAAGCTTACAATTCTATAACAGAGAAAAAATGGCTTATTATTGTTCAATACAAAGTTGCTTACTTTTAATCAATCAGTAATGATTTATCAAAAAATACGATGAGTACAAAGCACTCTTGTTAATTCATGTTATCTTTTGTTAAAGAACGTGAATTCAGTCAAGTTCTTGGTTTACGGTATTTCCACTATGGAAAGCACGGAATTGACTCGGTGAAAATCCTGTATTTCTTTTAAATGCATTATAAAAGCTAGATACACTTTGATAGCCTGTTTGATAACCAATCTCTGTACTATTAAAGACCGTTGTCAAGAGAAGTTCCTTTGCTTTCTTAACTCTGATCCTTTCTAAATATATTCGAGGAGTATACCCTGTTCTTTCTTTGAAAATCCGATTTAAATGAAAACGACTAACTCCTACCCTTGATGCAATTTCATTTAAAGACATGTTTTGAACATAATTATTTTTTATCAATCGCATAGTATCTTCCAAAACGCATTCGAACGGGTCGTATATTTTTATATTTAGATCTGATCGGCATCTTTTGCATGGACGATAGCCTGCCCTTTGAGCTTCGTGCGCATTTGAAAAAAAGGATACATTTTCATAATTAGGAACCTTAGACTTGCAAGAAGGCCGGCAGAAAATTCCAGTTGTCTTGACTGCGTAAAAGAATATCCCGTCATACGCTGAATCACATGATACTGTTGCTTTCCACATGGTATCTCTGGAAAGGTTATTTTGATCCTTCATTAGAATTTAACCCTCCCTTGTAGGCGAAAATCTTATTACTCAAAATCATATAAATCGCATATATAGCCACGACAATTAACGGAACAAATATATACAATTGAAAAAATGGAATCACCAGCAAACATAAAATGAAAGAGATTAACGATGCCCACCATGCCCGTGTGTTCTTCCTAAATAATTTAACGCCTGCTGCCATTGAAAGAACATAAACTAGAATCCCAAGAGAAGTCGGTATAAACAAAATATCATCAAACGTTAGTGACAAAGCTTTTGTCACTAACACACCTGCTACCGAAAAACAGATAACAAACAATACCATCTGTCTTGGAATTTGAGTAGTTGCATGCAGCCTTGAGAAAAATTTTGGGAAAGCACCATCTCTGCTTAATGAATATCCTAATTGCGTTAGGCTGGCTACAAAAGCATTCGCTGTCCCTGTACAAATAATTAAAGCTAAAACAGCTGTAACGACTTTGGCACCTCCGCCTACTGTATCTCCCATTATAACACCAATAGGAGACAGGTTGCTTTCTTGACTGCCATACGTGGCCGTTCCAATAGTGACAAGGCTTAGCGCTAAAAATAATAATCCAATGACAACTGCACTAATAACTGCTCCTTTGACAATATCTTTTTCTGGCCTTTTAAAGTGCTCAGCCAGATTACAAATCGCCTCCCAACCGAAAAATGACCAAAAGATAACCGTTATAGCGTTCCCGACAGAAAACCATCCATTTGGAACAAAGGGAGTAAAATTTCCCCATTGTATTCTTGGAAACGCCACAAATACAGCTGACGCTAAAAGAATCAGTAATAAGGAACTTAAAATCAATGCAACTTTACCACTAACATTTACGCCGTAATAATTGGAAACACCTGCAATTACCAAAATAAAGACGGCAATTAAAATTGTTTCAAAATGCGAAAATCCAAATGCCTGACTGACGTAAAAAGCACCAGTTAAAGATACAATCGTTTGACCAACTGCTGCTGTTACAAAGTAAAACCACCCAACGATATTGCCAAGATGATATCCAAAAGAATTTCTAACAAAGGTTGCTGCTCCACCGGAATCAGGATATATCCGTGCCAAACTAGCAAAGGAATAAGCAAGCGGAAAACTAATTATAATAACGATAAACCAGGATACAATAGATGCAGGGCCCGCTATTGAGGCCGTTACCCCCGATAAAAAAAGGACACCTGATCCTAGAATAGCTGAAATATATAACGCAATTCCTTGAAATAATCCAATGGCTTTATTGTTCATGATCTCCCCCCTTTATAGAATTTAGTGTACTAGTAAAAGGGGGGGGAATTCTTCTTGTTTTTTGCGGTTTAATTCGTTTAATAAAACAATCAAAAGTATTTTTATTATATTTCTTCTTCAACAATCTGGCCCGATTGTTGAAGAAAGTAGCCTGTTCCAATAAAGAACTTTATTGTTCAGTAAACAACTTGTCATGAAACCATAAAACGAACCGAAATTTTTCTTATGAGTAGAAAATTCGGCTCGCTTTATGTTGGAATTTGCTTAGCGTATATTTTCGTTAAAATGTGGGCGGGATCCCATGCCCATCAACTTAAAATTTTAAGGTATCCCCAAAACGAAAAAATGAGCTTTTTTATTACAAATTAGCACAAAATCTTGTTCTGGGGGTAGTTGTATTTTCTTAGCTTGATAGCGATGTGGCGGTACCCCTCAATGAACAAAAAAATTAACATAGTAAAATAGTATTCTGATGGGAGTCCAATATATTATTAAAATTAGATGGTTCAAGTCGAAGGAAGGCACTTTAGGGGGGCTTTTCTTTATTTTCAAAAGGACCTACTCCATTCATTCTTAAAAACATAAAGTAAAGTGAACCCGTTAAAATACATGAATGAACCTTAGTTTTAATCCCCTTACCTAAAGGAGGAACTATTATGGACTATGGTGGTAGTTGCGGAGAAGGCTGTGGTTTTGCTGGAGGATTTGCTTTGCTTGTTGTACTCTTTATACTATTAATCATTATCGGATGCAGTTGCTTCTGCTAAAAAACTATTAGAAAGGACACTCTTATATGGGTGTCTTTTCTTTATGAAAAATATCTAACTATCAACCTTTTCCTTATGACTTCTAACATCAACAAAGGGTGATACAAACTATTACATATGTTTGTACCACCCTTTATTGATGCGGTTAAACTTCACAAGTGTTGAAGTTTTAGACTTCTCCCTTAGTGTACCCATATTATTAGAACATCCTGTAATCTGTAGACAAAATGTAGCTAATAAAAACAATATTAATAATTTCTTCAATAAATCCTCCTACATGCATAAAACACCATATGTTACAAAACAAACATAGCATCAACTCTTTATAAAAACAATATAATCCTCGTTCCTTAAGCTATCTCTTAACATAAGAGTACCGCTACATATTCATCAAGCTAAGATTTTAAAATATCCTCTACTTAAGGAATTTGTAAGTATCAAGTAAGAAAAACGAGAGCTTTGCTTCGTATAATCAAAATATAAAGTGAAGGAAAAAAGATTATTTTTGGGATTAATATACATGTGACAAGAGAAGAAATTGACGTTTTTTTAGAATAATAATATTAGTATGTCCAAGTTTTTGAGATTACTTGCAAGTATTTTAAAGTTTTTGTACCAGAATTCTAATTACCATACTTGTTTTTTGCCATCACATATTGGAGGTTAAAACATGAATGCAAAAAAGAAAATACAAAGATCAGTACTTACCTTTATCCTACTCTTTTCTTTAGGCATTTCATCTTTCTCGCTTACAACAACTATTCACGCAGATACAAGCGAGGAACAATCTGCTGAAAAGAAACTAGTCTCTTTAACGGAGCGTACATCATTATTTTTTGAATATCTCCAGAAAGGTAAGTATGCAGAGGCAATACAGTTGACGTCTGCTGCTTTTCAATCCAAATTTACAGCAACCACATTACAAAACTGGTGGACACAAAGTGGTTGGAGCGGGATAAAAAGCATGGGAATCCCCGTGATAAAAGAACGAAACTTGGTCCATCAGACGGTGGAAATTCCAGCAGATACCGAAGGAACTACCATACCGCTACTCCTTAAATTCACACCTGGCGGGAAAGTAGATGAAATTGGAGAAAGGCCACCCGAGGAATCTTATACTATCCCGCATCCTAGCTATGATCAACCTGACTCCTATCAAGAACGTGAAATCGTCATTGGAAATTCCACCTATCCGTTACCAGCGACATTAACAGTTCCGAAACATAAGCGTGGTGAAAAACTGCCCGTAGTTGTTCTTGTTCATGGTGCTGGCATCCATGATCGCGATAGCACATATATGGGAACAAAAATCTTACGAGACATTGCGGTGGGCCTTTCATCCAACGGAATTGCAGTGTTGCGCTATGAAAAACGCACCTTAGAACATGCATTAAAGATGAGTACAGAACCTGTTACGTTAGACCGTGATACTACAGATGATGCTATATTTGCAGCAAAATCAGCAGCGCAGCAGGAAGGCATTGATCCAAATAATATTTTCATTCTTGGACATAGTCTAGGAGCTGGCACAATGCCACGTATACTGAGCAAAGCGCCTTCCACACTTGTCCGAGGAAGCATCTTACTCGCACCACCTGCACGCCCTTTGACTGACATTGCTATTGATCATTCTCAATACCTTGGGGCGTCAAAGGAAGAAATCGACGAACTAAAAAGGCAGGTCGCTTTTATTCAGGATCCTACTTTCAATCCTGACCATCCTCCAGCTGACTACAATTTTGGGTCACCTCATTTTATGTATGATGTTTCTAGGTGGCGTCCAGTTGAAGAGGCAAAATCACGAAAAGAGCCTTTACTCATTCTGCAAGGAGCACGTGATTATCAAGTAACAGTAAAAGATGAATATACAAAATGGCAGAAAGGACTTTCAAACCGCGGGAATGTTCAGTTCAAAAAATATCCGAAATTGAATCATTTCTTCACGGAGGGTGACGGAGAATTAAGCCTCCCTAGTGAATATGAAATCCCTGCTAACGTTCCCGAATACGTCATCCAGGACATTATTACATGGGTTAACGAGACAAAAAAATAAGCACACATCAAAAGCCTTCATGCAATCATTATTGCGTGAAGGCTTTTTGAAACTAGTGATTCAGAGATAGCTATTATTTTATATAATATTTGCCCCAAAACGAAAAATTAGAGTCTTTTATAGCAATGAAGTTCATTTTAAGAGCAACCTGTTCTGTGAGCTTAACGGTGATGGGCGGTACCCCTAGAATAAAGAAACATGAGTAGTTAAAGAGACTACTCTTGTTTCTTTTCCTTCTCTTCTTTTTCGATTTCAGATACAGATTTTGCAGGTTTTTTTATCATTTCATCTAATTCTCCAGAACGCGTAAATTTATTTTCAAAGTTTTTAGTTGTACTTATACTAGCTATAAAATCTAATTCTTTATTATTGTTTATATAACCTTTTAATTTAGGGACTCCCATAGGACTTACACCCTTTTCTATAAACGTAATCGATTTTACATCTTCAATATTATAATAAATATACTTTTCTACTCGTGCCTCTTGTACTTTCCAAAATTGTTCTTCTTTTTCTTTTTGTTTTAAGTATTCCATAGTAAAATACCCTCCTGCTATGAGTATCACAGCAGATATAACCAAAATCATTGCTTTCTTCATTGGAAATCTCCTTATAAAAAGCCTACCAATGTATTTTTCTTAAAATGGGATAGAGAAGACAAGAATAGTACAAAGACTACTCTTGTTTCTTTTCCTTCTCTTCTTTTTCAATTTCAGATACCGACTTATCAGGTTTTTTTATAAGTTTATCTAATTCCCCAGAACATCCAAAATCATCTTCAAAATTTTCCGTAGTACCTATACCAGTATCAAACCATAATGCCTTATCACCATTTATATAACCTCTTATATGAGGAACGCCCATTGGACTTACCTTATGTTCTCTAAATGTAATCGATTTTACATCTTTAATATTATAGTGAATATACTTTTCTACTCGTTCTTTTTGCTCGTTCCAAAACTTCTCTTCAATTTCTTTTTGTTTTAAATATTCCATAGTAAAATATCCTCCTGCTATGAGCACCACAGCAGATACAACCAAAATCATTACTTTCTTCATTGAAAATCTCCTTATAAAAAACTTACCAATGCATTCTTCTTAAAAATGGGATACAGAAAATAAGAGTAGTGCAAAGACTACTCTTGTTTCTTTTCCTTCTCTTCTTTTTCAATTTCAGATACTGATTTTTCAGGTTTTTTTACAAGTTCCCCTAATTTTCCAGAACGTGAAAGTTTATCTTCAAAATTCTTCGTAGTACTAATACTAGCTGAGAAATTCAATTCTTTATCATTATTTATATATCCATCCACAGAAGGAACTCCCATCGGATTTACTTCATGTTTTGTGAAGGTAATCGATTGCACATCTTTAATATTATAACGAATGTATTTCTCAATTCTTGTCTCTTGTTGTTTCCAAAACAGTCCCTCTTGTTCTTTTTTTTGTAAGTATTCCATTCCTAAATAACCTCCTGTTATAATGAAAATTATGGATATTATAATAATTATTGCTTTTTTCATTCCTATTCCCCTTATCATTAAATATATTTAAAATATACCACGAAGTGAGTTAAGGCAGATGAATGAATTGAAAAAGAATACCATTGCGACAGATGAAGATTATTTTGAGCTTTCAAGTATGGTTTATAAAAAAGATTATTTGGAAGAAGGGAAAGAGATAAAAGGAATTGACGGTAAATTATGGAAGGTAATAGACACCTTCGATGCAGATCACACAAAGGTGAAAAATGGATTACAAGCAATCGCTGTAGTACCCGCAGATAAGTATAAATCTGGTAAAAAACAGTATGACGATGTAATCATTGCATACCGCGGTACTGAATTTGGTAGATTCGATGGAGATAAAACCACAGATATAGTTCAAATTACACTTGGACAGAAAAAGAACCTTGGTGTAGCAGGTGAAAAGGTACCGACATCATTTGATAGTGCAGTAGAATTTGCAGAAAAAATTAAGAAAAAATATAACCCTACATCTATTCACACTACCGGACATAGTAAAGGTGCTGCAGAAGCCCAATATGTAGCAGCAGAAATGAATTGTTATGCAACAACATATGCTGCACCAAATATTTATAGATTACTAAGTGATAAAGCAAAAAAACGAGTAGATGAAGGCGTAATGGAAAATAAAGTAGTAGATTATACTCATAGAAAAGATGCTGTAGGAAATTTTGATCAATTTGGAGCACCTATGATTGGTAAACAATTTACAACAAAAAGTAATGGAACAGATAGTATTCTCGCGGCTGTATTTATGGGACAACATCCAATGTCAACATTTCTAGAAATGTTCCACAATAATGGTAGTGTTCGACTAGAATTAGAACCAGATGATATCATTCGTCATGCAAAAGAGATACAAAAAATAAGCGATATATTATCTGATATTATTAGAAATATAGAAACATTCCAACAACAAGAAGAAGAGGAAGTTGCGAAATTAAAGAGTCAATTGAAGCATGAGACAGGCCCTGGAGGAAAATATCATCTGTTAGAAGAACATGAAGTAGATGAAGCAATTAGAGAGGTTGCGAAAATATCCCAAAACGGAAAAGACTATTTTCATGATATACAACTAGCAGAAGAACTAATTCATCTTTTACGGAAAAAACAAAAAGAATTGATTCATTTTGGAGATGATATTGCTTATGCAGCTAATTCATTACGAGATAAAGATAATCAATTAGGAACAAATTTTGAAGGACTGGCGGCGAGATAATATGATGGATTTTATAGGGGAAATTCAAAAAATAGAGAAAGAAATAGAGAAAGCTACAGTTGGTGCAGTTGGAACTATTATAGATGAGTTGCAAGCTGTTAAAAAGCAATTAGAAAAAGAACTGCAACAATCACTTTTAAAAACTGATGTAGCATTCAAAACAAATAGCATAGTAGCAAGCCAAAAACATGCCATTCAAAAAAACAAAGAAGCATTTCATGATGTATGCAAAAGTTTATCTGAACAAGGAATTGAATTAAACAAAAGTTTTGAAAGCAAAACAGGTAGTGCAATAAAAGAAACATTACATAAACATCTCAATCAAATTCGAAATGAAATGATTTCTAAACAATATGATTTAATTAATAGTTGTGGAAAAAAATAAAAAATTTCTATTATTATTTTAATCTATATGTATTAGAAAAAGTCCCCTTATGTAGGACTTTTTCTAATACACGAATAGATGCTATATTATCAAGCATTGCTCCTGCTTCCATTCTATGTAGCTTTAATTCCCTAAAAGCAAAATATACAACAAGTTGAAGAGCCTCTGTTGTATAGCCCTTTGCATTATGCTCCTTATCTAAAGTAAATCCTGTATAACAGCTTTGGAGGTCTCCCCTAACAATTTGAGTTAATGAAATGTCTCCGATCAGTTTATCATTTTCTCTTAAAATGATTCCAAAAGGATTACTTGCCCTTCAGCTTTCTTTTTTCATACTTGTTCAAGACGTATTTTTTGATGTTATTTTGTATAAAAAACTTTTGGGAGCAACCTGTTCGAAAAATTGATAAAGAATAAGAGATTGAAGGATGAAAACAGAAGACTACAAGGAAAACTGTATGAACAAATATAATGAAACAAGGCTCTTACTTTGTAGTGGTATCCACGAAGTAAAAGCCTTGTTTTTTCTACTCATTTTTTATATCAGTCTTGATTTTCCAATGGAAAGGCACAGAAAATCTACTACAGAAGTTGTGATACCTCTAGGATTAACAAATTCTTTAAATTTCTGTGTACTACGTACAAGCCCTCTACTTTTGGCATGTGCCTCTAATTCAGCTCGAACTTGTATTGTATCCGGAGCCATTCTTTCTAAAGCATGTTCAGAATATTTACGAACATTGATTTCAAGTTTTTAAAACTCATTTATTGTAACTGTAAAATGTGGCTTGAATTTTACTTCGATTGTTTTGTTTTCTACGCCACCTTGGACATATAATGAGTCATTACGGGTATAGATTCGTTTCGCCGAATGCATCTTGGTTTCAAAGATGCATTTATTTTTATAATACAAATTTAATTCAACAGTTTCCTCGTAATAACACATAATCATTACTAATTCAAAACCTAATTTATCTATTTTATTATACCTATATGCACCTGCACCTGGAATAAAATAATCTTCTGGTTCACTCTCGAATATTTCTAATAATTCATATTCATCATATTGTATATTCAATTTAACAACTCCTTACGTGAATGGGCTCAATCCACTTTATTTATAATATTCACGATTTATTAGGTACAACGGAAACAACATCGCCATTATCATTCAATACGACTCTAACATCTTTCCCATCGTATTGCCATAGACCAGGTTTATTTCCAGGTTTTTTAGTAGCATACTTAATTGTTTCTTCTACTACACTTGGTGGTACACCAAAATCTTTAAGGCGGGTTGTTAACCCATCCATATTACCAACATTTTTAACAACATTAGACGTATCTATTTTGTAGCCTGAAATCTTATTAGCAGCATCTAAACCAGACATAATGTCTGTATGTATTGTTGGAAATGCTTGTTGAGCTTCTGCAACATGCTTTGAAACACTATTAATTAGTCCATCAGCCATTACGGCTTGTTTATGAAGTGATGCCCCAGCCTTCTGTACAGAATCACCAAATTTAAGGAAACTTTGATTTACAACACGCAAATCAGAAGCCATTTGTTTATATTCAGGTAATCTGCTTTTAAACCCTTCATGCATAGCTGTAACTTGCTGGCCGTACCCCTCTTCAGGTGAAGCGCCTTAGATCATCTTTCCCTTATTTTCAAAAGGACCTGCTCAATTAATTCTTAAAAACATAAGGTAAAGTGAACCCATTAAAATCCATGGAATGAACCCTAGTTTTACCCTCTAATCTAAAGGAGGCACTATTGTTATGGGATATGGTGGTAGTTGCGGCGAAGGCTGCGGTTTCGCTGGAGGATTCGCTTTATTAGTTGTATTGTTTATTTTATTAATCATTATCGGATGCAGTTGTTTCTGCTAAAAACTATTGGAAAAGGCACCCTTATATGGGCGCCTTTTTGTATATTAAAAACCTCCCTATTTCCGTAGGCAGGCTAAATGTGATTTTGCACAATTGAGTTATAGCAAAATCATTTATATTGAAAGTAATGAAAATTAACTTAGTAATCCTAATACCTTAATAATCTCAATTGTTTTATTATCTTTTATTTTGAAATAAAGCCTTTTCCCTATACGTTCACTAATTACAATATTTCCAAAGGCTAATTTACGCAAATGTTGTACAATCAAATCCTCTGTAATTCTTGTTTGCTTACTTAAATCAGAAACTGACAACGATCCATATGTAATCAATTTACAAACAATTGATAAGCGAGTAGAATTCCCTAATAACCCTAAAACTTTTATACTTTCGGTATAGAAACTAAAATCCATATGAAAAGCATGTAACAGATTTTCCAACCTCCTAAAATAAGATGAATATCAACCAAAATATCTTAACATAAAAATAGTAAAAAACACCCTAAAATATACCAAATATTCATTAAGAAAAATGATACTTGAATGGGAGTCCAATACATATTATTAAAATTAATGTGTATTGGACTTTCCATCCTCAATGAATGGAAAATAGAGATGCTTCAATTATGTACCGATCTGGAGCGTCTCCTATATAGTCAAAAGGATAACAAGTTGTTAATGTTAATGTTGGCTCACTTTTTTCTACAATAACTGTTCGATCTTCTGAATCTGTTATCCAATGCTTGTTAATTTCATATGTATATGTTTTATTTTCATATTCTACGATAAGTTGGTCATTTTCCTTTAATTCACCAAGCTCGGTAAAAACAGTATCTCTATGTCCACTTAAAACTGTATGACCATTTCCAGATGGTGTAGTAGTTAAGTCACTAACAAACATACCTACACCCTTTTTTAGTACTTTATCATCAGCTCCCCAAAATATAGAGTATTTCTTTTGTATTTTAGGGATAATTAAATATGCTACTTTATCTCCTAACTGATGGTTTACCTTTGAAGCGGGAATTTGTACAGGTTCTTCAGGTTGTAATGAAGTGTCAATCTTTGTCTCTGTCTCTGTTTGATTGATGTTTTGCGTTTCATTTTCTTTAGAAGGTGTGGAGGTCTCATATTGTTTAGCCTCGTTAGTTGTTAACGACTCTGCTGATTGTCTAGCACTATACCATTCTAGAAAATAATAGGAAAAGATAGTAAGTCCAATAACAGTTAAACATAAGCCTATCCATTGTTTTTTATTCACTTTTATCACTCCATTTGAAAACGACAGGATTTCTCCTGCCGTTTTAAGGAACTATTTTATGCGTTTGTCTTTTTACGACGGAACATTAATACAGAACCAGCTAATGCTAATCCTAAGCTTGCTAACATCATTGTAACACCGTTTGATGCTGTATTAGGTAATTTTTCACCTTGTTTTTTCGTTTCTTTTTTCACAACTGTATTAGTATTTTTCTTTGTTTCTTTTGCAGTTGTTTGAGGCTTATTTTGTTCTTGTTTATTATTTGTTGTTTGGTTATTTTGTTTTGAATTCTCTTGCTTAGTGTTTTCTTGTTTAACAGGTTCTTGTTTAGTGTTTTCCTGTTTAGTATTTTCTTGTTTAGGTTGCTCTTGAGGTTTAGTAGTTTCTTTATTTTCTGTTGTAGTATTTGTGCTCTTTGGATATTTATAATCTTCACATGGAATGCCGTCTTTATCATTATCTAAACGGTGTGGATCATTTCCAACACCATATCCATTTTGATCCCAGAATGCTTGAGCATCTTGTTGACTTTTAAAATGACCACAGTTTTTTGTATCATTAGGACTCTTAGCTGCAAATGCAGAAGAACTGTACCCCACTGTTAATAGTGTTACCGCTGTTGCTGAAGCTAATAATTTTTTCATAAATTTCTTTATCCCCCTAAATGGTATGTATTTACATTGAAATATTTTACATTTAAAAACCTAAAAATACAATAATAATTTGTAGATAAATGTAAGATTTCTAGATAATAATACCAAACTATTAATTCATATATTGTCATATTATGTCGAAAGAAAATAAAAAAAGAGCCAAAGCTCTCTTTAATAACTAATACTAACCATAGTCACTATTCTCACAGTAATATGAATTTGATTTATCACAACAAATATATGTTGTTTGTTGGATAAATAATGGCCTTGATGAGGCGTTAACTGAAGTGGCATTTAACCTCCTCAAATAAGAAAGTCCTTGTATCTCCCTGGTGTTAATCTAATTGTTTGTGGAGTTGTGGATTTAAATGTTCTACTAGTCAATGTGACGAACGCAGCAAATACAAAGCTAAAGCTAAAACTAAAACGAATAAGAGTCTTAGTGTGGTTAGTTGTAAAATTTTCAAATAGAGTAATTGTAGAGTTAGGTGGAATTTCAAGACTTGTAAGGTTAGTTTCTGATCCGAAAATTGTACAGGTCTCTATAAAACTGTTGGTAGAGTTTGAAGAGTTACATGATTATCTTTATTGGAATCAAAATAAACTTACACATCCAAACTATTGATAATAGCTAATATTTGATGGACTGTCCATTTGCCATTAATCCTTATATTTTCTTTCGCTATACCTTCTTTTTTAAACCCCACTTTTTCTAATGCACGAATAGATGCTATATTATCAAGCATCGCTCCTGCTTCAATTCTATGTAGCTTTAATTCCCTAAAAGCAAAATCTACAACAAGTTGAAGAGCCTCTGTTGTATAGCCCTTTGCATTATGCTCCTTATCTAAAGTGAATCCCGTATAACAGCTTTGGAGGTCTCCCCTAACAATTTGAGTTAATGAAATGTCTCCAATCAGTTTATCATTTTCTCTTAAAAAGATTCCAAAAGGGTATACTTGCCCTTCAGCTGTCTTTTTTAGAGCTTGTTCAAGACGTATTTTTTGATGTTCTTCTGTATAAAAAACTTCTGGGAGCAACGGACAAACTCGTTGAAAAAATTCACGATTTCTAATATGTAAGTTAGCTAACTCGTTGGCATCATCAGTTTTATAAAGCCGAATATAAATGTGCTTCCCTACTAGTTTCATAACATCCCTCCAACATTTTTATATGTCTAATGAGGCAAAAGTATACCGTATACTTTATACAGTTGGCTATTGTCAGGAATCATTTTGCACGAAAGAAAAGACACTCCATATGAGTGTCTTTTCCAATAGTTTTTAGCAGAAGCAAGAAGCTCCAACGATGATTAATAAAATGAATAACACAACTAATAAAGCAAAGCCTCCCGAGAAGCCACAACCGCCACAACTACCACCATAACCCATAATAGTTCCTCCTTTAGATAAGAGGGGAAAACTAAGGTTCACTCATGTATTTTAATGGATTCGTTTCATCTTATGTTTTTCCGCATTGATTGAGCAGGTCCTTTCGAAAACTATTCACATATTAACTATATTTTTAAAAATAAATAATTTAACTATATCAATAGATAGATAAATTAATATAATGTATTAACCCTAAAAGAAGGGAGGAATAGCCATGCAATTAGTTTGTTTTAAAATAGTAAGTGGTCAATATTTCTTATTTGTAGAAGGTATTCAAATTCCTGTACCAATTCCAGCAGTTGCTGCAGCTTTATTAATTGGTTTAGGAGTAATTCCACTTTGTTCTTAATGTAAAGAATTCGGACCATTCCTATCTTTCCATTGGAAAAGCCTCAAGTATATGAATACTTGAGGCTTTCTTTATATCAGAGAAAAAACACCTTACAGCGCTTGAAGATCTCCTGATTTAATTAATGCGGCCGTTACATCATCACCGAAAGTATTGAGACAGAATACTTGCTCGTCTACCTTATCCATCACTGTAGCTTCACCTATCACGCCACCTTGAAGTTTAATAAAATAGTTATGTTCTTCTACAATTTTACTAAAATCTCTATTTGCCCATCTTTCAGTAATTGCTAATAGCTCTTCTTTGTTCTTGAAATTGTTTCCGTTTAGAATGTTTCTTACTTTCTCTGCATTCTTTTTGGACATAGGGGTTGCTCCCTTTCCTTCACACGCTTTTACTTTTTGATGAGTCATGCTATGCATAGCTGAAATAACTTCTTCTTCAGTAGAAGTTACTGTAATGTGAAGTTGTGCATTTGAACCTTTCACTTCTGCTTCATTCGATAGTATGTCTTCTTTATTAACCTCTGCAAAAACATGGTCCTCACTCTTAAGCGGGACTTCAGCAAACTGTAATATTCCATAAGTCATACCAGTTGCAAGTACTACTCCCCCTATAATAGATGCTAGCCAATACTTTAGCTTCTTATCCATCTTCATTTCCCCCGTCTTCGTTTACATATCTTAACTAAAGAATACCATATTTAATTCCTTTTTATTGAAGAGTCTCTAATTTCTACTATTTAAAAATATTCTCATCGTCTAATGTAATACGATATAATCATTTTATAATACAAAAAAAATCATATTCCCATTCCCTATTTTTTTGGAGGTGATTGTCTTGAATAAAAACATCAATCTACTTCTTCAAATAATAATTGGAATTATAATTATGATTGCACCTATTCTCATAACAGGATCTATATACGATGTCACTAAATCATTTGGTGAACTATTAGTGGCAGAACTTATTATAAGAACACTTTCTCTCATTATTGGACTTTTAGTTATTAGCACAGCTTTGCATCGTTATTCTCAATAATTATTCATATTCAAAAAATACAAATATTTTACATACCAATTCTTATGTATTAAGACATCAAAAACAAGTGTTACGAAAGAAATATAAAAAGACATCTTTACCTCTTAAAGATGTCTTTTTTATTTAAATCTTAATTCTCGTTCTGTAAAACCCTCGCTGCCTTTACTCCCTCTTTCTCTTCTTTTAAAAACAACGATACGATAAAAGCAACAATGATAAAGACTAACCCTAGTGCAAATGCACCTTGGAATCCAGACGTTAAACCATTTAACTTCTCTACTGGGTCCATTGGATTTGCGGAGCTTTCCATATAGCTAGCTGTTCCTGAAGACATTTTCGAAATAAAGATAGCCGTACCAATTGCGCCAGCTACTTGTTGCAGTGTACTAAACAGTGCTGTTCCGTGCGGATATAAATCTGGTGTTAATTGATTTAAACCGTATGTTTGTGCTGTCATGACAAACATGAGTCCAACCATTAATACGCTATGCATGACAATAATTTGTACCATTGATGTATCAGGAGTAATGCCTTTAAATAAGAACATTGCAATTCCTACTAAGACAATGCCGGGAACGATAATAACTTTCGGACTAAATTTATCAAATAGTTTACCTGCGATTGGTCCCATTATGGCGCTAATAACACTTCCCGGAAGCATGATAATTCCTGATTTAAAAGCTGTAACGAGTAAAACGGTTTGCAGGAACATCGGTAATAAAGTCATCGTTGAAAATAACGACATCATCACAATGACAATTAATCCAACTGATAATGTAAACATCGGAACTTTAAATGCTCGTAATTCTAAAATTGGATTCTCAATTTTCAATTGTCGAACGACAAAAATACATAATGAGATAAGCCCAACAATTAAAGTGCCATACACTTTTGCATCGGACCATCCTAAATCACCTGATGCACTAAAGCTATACACAAGCCCGCCAAATCCGAGTGTCGATAAAAGGATAGATGGGTAATCTACTTTTGGCCTTGTTAACTCTGAAACATTTTGAATGTACCTCATCCCAATCATAATGGAAATGATCACGATTGGAATAACAATATAGAATAACCAGCGCCAATTTAATGAATCCACGATTACTCCAGATAATGTAGGGCCAATTGCTGGAGCTGCCATCATTACAAGTGCGATTAATCCCATTGTTGCACCACGTTTTTCAGGCGGACAAATAATTAAAATCGTATTCATTAATAACGGTGAAATTAACCCTGTCGCTACCGCTTGGACGATACGGCCGACTAATAAAACGGAAAATGTCGGCGCAAATCCCGCAATTAATGTACCAGCTAAAAACGTTACCATAGCGATTAAAAACATTTGCCTCGTTGTGAGCCATTGTTGAAGTAACGCTGTAATCGGGACTAAAACCCCAACTACTAACATGTAAGCTGTAGAAAGCCATTGAATCGTTGAAGCTGTTACGCCAAATTCTTTCATTAATACGGTTAACGCATTACCAAGTAACGTTTCGTTTAATAATGCAACCATTGCCCCTAGAAGTAATGCAATTAAAATGGGGGTATGTTTCAAATTAGAAGTATCAACTTTGCCACTTGCAGGGTTCTTAGTTGTCATATTCATTTACAAATTCTCCTCCTGTTTCTTACTAAAAAACGATAAATATACCTAAACACATGTAATATAATATACATATGTAGATTAAAAAGGGAGAATCAATTTTCAGCCACTGTATATTTAATCTACAAAAAAGGAGAATTGTAGATGAACGATAATGAAAAACAACTTGATTTACGTATTAGACGTACACATAAATTACTATGGGATTCCTTATTTGAATTAATGACACAATCAAAACAGAAATATAGTACGATCACAATTAACCAAATATGTGACCGTGCGATGGTACACCGAACAACCTTTTATAAACACTTCGAAGATAAAGATGCTTTATTAGCATTTGGATTTAAACGATACAGCAAGATGATTGCTGAAATACCGGTTTCAGATCGATTAAGTAAACCATTTCAAGTAATGGAACAATTTCTACATCATGAAGAAATCGGTAAAATATTAGAAACACAAATGTCTGATGAACAATTTATTAACCGGACACAGTATTTAAGTCACGAAACGAGAAAACAAGAAATAGAAGCGTTACATCAACTACGCAAAAATCATACGATGCCAAATGATCTAATCATTGAATTTTATTCAGGGGCAATCACCTCATTAAGCGCATGGTGGTTTAAAAATGAAAGGAAAGTTTCTGCGGCTGAAATGGATAAGTATCTCCACCAACTTATTAATCGGGATATTTTTCAGTTTGAAGAGGAATAAGACTACACCTTTTCAATCATGCAATAAAGTGAAACTTTAATCAGTGGGGGGTTTTGTTCATCCCCCACTGATTATTAGTTGAACCAATCGGACTTTTACGGACAGCCCGACCCCCACCTAACTTCTTTGCTTCCACTGAATTTTGAGGTGGGGGTCTTACTGCCCGTTAAAGCGGGATCAAATTGACCAAAAAATAGGAATATGATATATTTTCCGTAGAATACTATATAAGTATGACATCAAATAAAATGACATATAATAAAATGACATATAATAAAAGGAAGAGATGCGCTCACATCTCTTCCCTAACTGCTACCGCTTAGGGTGGTGGTTATTATAAGCTATTTCTTTTTGCGGAACCCACCCTTTTGCTTGTGACGGCGCGGAGTGGGTTTTTTGTTGTCCTTATCCAGAAGTTGCTTCCGCAAAAAATACGCTGAAACTTCGCGCACAGTCGCTTTCAGAAACTCTTTTACAAGATCAATCAAAAACTCCATATTATCACCTCCTTTCCTTCCGAATAGAAAGAAGGGATAACCATCCACCCTCACAATATGCAGTTGCATATATTTTATCAAATGATTGTAAAGATATTATGTAAACAAAACAAATGAAATTTTGCATAGAAAAAAAGCCCTTCTAAACCGGGCTTTTCTATCACCATTATTTAGCGATTTTCTTCAAATCCGAACTTTCTATAAGTGAAAGCATATCTACCTTTTATTAAGATGGACCATAACCAATAAGATGAGCAATTATAACTGCTAGTAAACCGATTGAGTATTCAATTAGAATTAAAGGAAGAATCCACCTTGCCCACCTTGTCCATGAAATTCCTGCAATTGCTAATCCAGCCATTAGCGTACCACCTGTTGGAAAAATAATATTTCCAATACCATCGGCGAATGAAAAGGATAATACAGCTGTTTGGCGTGTAATGTCCAATAAATCTGCAAGTGGCGCCATGATAGGCATTGTCAACATCGCATGGCCACTACCTGATGCTAAAATAAAATGAATCGCTACTTGGAAGTTGTACATTCCAACAACACTTAAAAAAGGAGACACATGTTTCATTTCTTCCGATACTTGATAAAGTAGTGGGTCTATAATATGCCCTTGATTCAATACAACTAAAATAGCGCGTGATACACCAATGATTAAAGCGCCACCGATTAAAGATGCCGATCCTTGTGTGAAAGATTCTACAGTATCATCAAGAGATATCTTGCCAAGAATTGCAATGATTATAGTTAAAATAATAAATAAGGCTGCAATTTCTTTTATATACCACTCGTACTTAATAACACCAAATACAAGAATAATATAATTGATTAAAAAGGCCGTTAATATCCATTTATGTCTTTTTGTTAACTCTACTTTTGCTGTTAGTAAGCTGTCTTGCTTCTTTGTATCGAATTTTCCGTAAATTCCGCTTGCAGGATCCCTCTTTACTTTCATAGCATGACGATAGACGAATGTAACCGCAATTACATATATGACTACGAATAAAATGAGGCGGAACCCCATCCCCGAATACATAGGAAGACCCGCTATCCCTTGTGCCAGCCCAACTGTAAACGGATTCATAATTGCCGTTGTAAATCCGACGGACGCTCCTACTAGTACCATCGCAGTCCCTGTTATCGTATCAAATCCAACCGCAAGAGCTAGCGGAATAAATAGAGGTACATACACTAAAGCTTCCTCAGCCATCCCCATTAATGACCCGCCAAGTGCAAAGAACAGCATGATAATAGGAATCATTAACTTTTCACGGTTAGCAAGTTTTTTTGCCATCGTTGAAACAAGAGCCTCAACTGTACCGGATGCCTTTAATACACCAAAAAAACCTCCGATAATAAGAATAAAAAAGATAATATTAGCAGCTTCTACCATCCCTGTAGGAATAGATTTTACCGTATCAAAAAATCCAAGTGGCGTTGATTCAATCCACTTAAATGAATTTGGATCTACTGTTGTATACCCATTTTTTTCAATCTGTTCATATTTTCCGGCCGGCAATATATGTGTAATCACAGCCGCAATAACTAACAAGACAAGTAACATTGCAAATACGTTTATTTTCCATTCTTTTCTTTCCTTTTTTCCTTCTGGCTCGAATGAAACTGCCTTCTCTGATACTTGACTCATATACCAATCCCCTTTGCAATAGAATGAAACTTTAATCATCGGGGGTTTTGTTCATCCCCCAATGATTATTACTTTTACAAGCAGCCGGCAGTCTGGTTTCCCCACTACCATAACGTACCAAGCTATCCATCAATTCTTTTATTTATAAAACGCTAGGATTTAACTACCTTTTTACTAATTTCATTTACAAATTGGTTAAATAAACGTTGCTGCAAGACATCCCTTTCCGACATCATTTCTGGATGCCATTGAACCGCTGCTACATAACGATGAGCCTTCGATTCAATAGCCTCTATTACACCATCAAAGGACCATGCGCTCGCCTCAAAATCTTTCCCTAATGTTTTCACTGCTTGATGGTGAAAAGAATTAACCATTAAAGATTTTTGGCCAATAGCCTCATAAATTTTTCCCTCTTCCAGAAGATCTACGGAATGAGAGCCTTGCCATTTACGGAACTGTTCTCGAACATGGAAATATTCTGGTCCCATCTCGTGCTCTAAGTCTTGATAAAGAGACCCACCAGCTGCAACATTTAACACTTGTAATCCTCGGCAAATTCCTAAAATAGGAATATCTTTTTCTAAAGCCTGCTTTGCCAGATTTAATTCAAAATTATCTCGTTCTTCCTCTACAGTACCTATATATGCTTTTGGAATATCACCGTAATAAACAGGATTGATGTCCGCGCCACCAGCCAATAACAATCCATCTAATTGATTAAGTGTGGACTCAATTTGATCAACTTCCTCAATTGGAAGTAGCACAACCGTTGCACCTGCCCTTTGAAGGGAACGGATGTAATCATAAGAAAAGAGAGCCATATCTTGACCTGGTAGCCCTCGCAAGCCCTCCTTCCCTATTTCACTATGATCAACATAATACCCAGTAACACCAATTAGTGGTTTCATTTTCTCTCACCTCATAATTTAAATGGTTTCGTTGTCTTTCTCTGTTGAAATTGTATACTCTTAACCTCCCTTTTCTAGCAAGTGGTAAAGAATTAAATATGTAAATTATGACTCTACTCATTTCCCTATTTCTTTACACACCATTGATATAAGCAAATATCGTGCCAACATCGAAATTAAAGTGATTATTTACATATTTTTAAATATTTTGTCGTTTTATCGGTGTTTACTATGTTGAAATGTATTATAATTGGTTATTAATTGGTTACATAACAACCAATTAATAACCAACTTTAGACCAATTACATTCAACTAAAGAGGTGCTCTATGAACAAATTTAAAACCAACCACATTGTATTGATCACCGTTTTAAAAGAAACACGAAAAGCCCTACATCAACAACTAACGGAGATGGTAGGTGATCTCATAGATATCGAAAGTTTTTCTGTAGAAGAAAGTATTCCAAAAGTATTTCATTCTACATTAATTGTATTACCGAATACATTTACGATAGAAACGGTGAAAGACTTTATTGGGGAAAACTGCGAAGTAATAATAGCAAAACGAACATTAAATTATGAAAACGTGGACCAGCTTTTATTTTTACCAGAAGGAACACAAGCTCTATATGTGAATGATAATCATGAAACAGTATACGAATCAATTGAAACGATGCGTCAATTGGGGCTAAACCACATTGAATATTTTCCATACTATCCTGGAAAAACGAATATACAAATGATCAAGCTCGCAATTACACCTGGCGAACTTGAAATTATCCCTGACTTTGTAGAAAAAGTAATTAATATTGGTCATAGATTAATAGATATTACTACAATCATGTCCATTCTAGATCGATTTCATTTAATGGAGGAATCAGGTAACCACGTTTCTGAAAGATACTATCGAAAAATAGTAGATTTAACAAAAAATTTAGCTAAAGCTCATCGACAACTGCATCAAGTAATTGATGGTGTTGGTGATGGCATACTAGCTATTGATTATGAAGGAAGAATTGTTGTCTTTAATGAATTTCTGGAAAGCATGCTGAAAATAAAAAGTAAAAATGCTATTGGTCATCCGATTGATGCCATTATTGATAATATTGATTTAGTAAACTTCATCCTTTCAAATAAACAACAAGAAAGCGGAATATTTGTTGTAAACGGCTCGGATGTAATAGTAGAACGCCTACATATAAATGATCAATCGATTATTGTTACTTTTAGAAATGCCCTTAAGACCATCGGGTTTGAACGGAAATTGAGAAAAGAATTTGTCAAAAAAGGTTATGTAGCAAAATACAACTTTCATAATATCGTTGGGATTAGCTCTACTATTCAAGACACGAAACAAATTGCAAAAAGATTAGCTAAGACTGATTTAACTGTATTAATTGAGGGTGAAAGTGGTACCGGAAAAGAGTTGTTTGCAAGTGCTATTCACAATGCTTCCAAGCGAAATAGCGGCCCTTTTCTTGCTGTTAACTTCAGTGCTTTATCGGATGATTTAGTCGAGAGTGAATTATTTGGTTATGAAGACGGAGCGTTTACCGGAGCAAAAAAGGGCGGGAAAATGGGACTATTTGAACAAGCAAATGGTGGCACTATTTTTTTAGATGAGATTGGAGATATTAGCCTGAAACTTCAAGCACGACTCCTTCGAGTATTGCAGGAAAAAGAGATTATGCGCGTTGGAGGAAGCCAAATTATCCCGATAGACGTAAGGATTATTGCAGCAACCAATAAAGATCTGCTAAAAATGATTCAAGAAAATATGTTTAGAGAAGACTTATACCATCGGCTTAAAGTACTCTTTATACACCTTCCAGAATTAAGGGCGCGCCGAAATGACATTGAATTATTGGCTAAACATTTTGTTGCGCTATCGGACCCTAAAGTCAAAATTGAACAAGAACTAATTGAAGAACTGCAAGGATATCCATGGTACGGAAATGTAAGAGAACTTAAAAATACGATAGACTATATGCTTGCTGTCCGTACCGGAAACCAAATAACAAAAAATGATTTGCCTAATCAACATTATTTTCAAAAGCCTCCACATAAGAAAACAAATAGCGACCAAGCCGAGAGTATAACACCCTTTTCTTCAAGTTCAAACGCTCTTGATCAAGAATCACTTTTCATCCTTACCCTCATCATGAATTATGAAGAAAAAGGAAAAGCAATCGGAAGAAGAATTATTTCTGAAAAGAGCCAAGAAGTCGAAATAAACTTATCTGAAGCACAAGTGAGACACCGATTGAACTTCCTAAAAATGAAAGGGTATGTGGAAATAAAAAGAGGTAGAGCAGGGATTACTCTAACAAGAAAAGGTTTAGAAATACTACATAATCTTTAGTCAAGGTTAAGATTTTCAGATACATAGAGGCTGTTTTATAAACAGCCTCTTTCTTATGCAGTAAAACGTCGATAAATTTAAATTAAAAATATTCAGAATTAATATTAAAATATAAAATGGGGATAGGGGTATGGGATTCTAAAATTTATACATAACGAGGGAATAGAAATGAAACTACAATTAAAAGCGGATTTAGGGCTACTACTAGTTACATTCTTTTGGGGTGCATCCATCTTACTTACGAAGGTTGGACTTGAAGGCATAGAAGAATACAACTTAATCGCATTACGATTTATTATTGCCTTTCTTTTATCAGGTTTAATATTTTACAAACATTTATTCAAAATCGATTTTAAAACTGTAAAATATGCATTTATACTCGCTTCTGTCTTATTTATCGTTTACATTTTCGCGACTTTCGGTACAAAGTACACGAGTGTTTCTAACGCTGGTTTCTTACTATGTCTCACACTCATTTTCATTCCGATCTTATCAGCTATATTTTTAAAACACATTCCGGAAAAGAAAGTGATAGTAGGAATCTTTTTAACGATAATAGGAATCGGCTTATTAACATTAACGAGCGAATTCAAGATCGGTAATGGCGATATATTTTGCATACTGTCAGCCTTATTTTATGCGATTCACGTCATCATTACTGGCAGCGTAACGAAACATGTGAACTCCATTGCACTTGGAGTCATACAACTCGGCTTCGTCGGCCTATTTAGTCTTATTTTTTCATTCATTATCGAAACACCAAAACTGCCTAGCACAACCAACTCATGGCTCATCATCTTAGCCTTAAGCATATTTTGCACCGCAGTCGCATTCATCGTGCAAGTAATCGCCCAGCAATATACGACGCCTACACATACCGGGCTTATTTTTTCATTAGAACCTGTCTTTTCAGCTGGTTTTGCTTTCGTTTTTACAGGGGAAACACTTACCGGGAAAGGATACTTGGGTGCGACACTTATATTAGTGAGTGTGTTGATTGCGGAGGTGGATTTTAAGGGGTTGTTGAGGCTTAATTATAAGAAGAATATGGAATAGTTATTTTGCTAAAGTACATAAACATACCCCGAAAATATTCGTTTGTATTATTTTCACCCTCTTACCTTAATTGTTTTAGATGCTGCCTTCGAATAAGTTAGCATCTAAAACATGTTACAAGGAATTATTATATTTATGTAGCTTGCATGGTTAACCTTTTCTACATTACTTACTGCACATAGTCATACAGATTTTTCGCTAACAATAAACAAGTTACTGTAATGAAAAGAGCACGAACATACCCGCTTCCTTTTTTTATAGCAAACTTAGAGCCAACGACTCCTCCAGCAATTTGAGCAATCCCCATTATAAAACCATACGCATAGTTTACTTGCCCCACATACATAAATATCAACAATGCACCAACATTACTTCCTAAATTAAGAAACTTCGCATTACCTGCTGCTTTTAAAAAATCATACCCAATAAATAAAAGAGCGAACATTAAAAACGAACCTGTGCCAGGCCCTAGAAATCCATCATAAAAACCAATAGCAAAAATAAAAAAGGTAAAAATAATGACGTGTCGACCAGATAATTTCTTATGAGTAGAAATACTACCCCAATCCTTTTTAAATATTGTATAAATAGCGACTGCACCAAGCATTACCAGCATCAATGGCTTCAGTACTTCTGGGTTCATTAAATGAACGGTCCATGCACCTACTATAGAGCCTATGAAAGTGATTGGAAATAATTTTAAAGCCGATTTCAAATCAAGATTACCAGAACGATAAAACACAATATTACTAGTTGCACTTCCCATTGTCGATGCTAATTTATTCGTGGCTACTGCACTTGCCGGATTCAGCCCTGTAAATAATAAAGCTGGTAAGGCAATGAGTCCACCACCGCCTACAACTGAATCTATAAATGCAGCCACAAACCCAAAAACAATCAAAATAATTAATATAGATGGGTCTAAATACAAATCCATACGAGTAGCCTCCCCTTTAGTCACTATTGTAATAGTAACTATCAATTTGCTAAATGTAAAGAGTTATTGTAACGTTGAAATATAACAGCAAACATCGGAGGACGAAAAAGTGGACTACATAGTACAACAGCTTAAAAAAATTGGTTTTAATGAATATGAAGCTAAATCTTATGTATCTCTTGTGAAACAGGGGCCTGCTACAGCCTACCAAGTGAGTAAGGATTCAGGGGTCCCAAGAGCGCGAATTTATGAGATTTTAGGTAACCTTGTAGAAAAAGGAATTGTCATGAAGGAAGAAATAAATGACACCACTCGCTATTCACCTCTACCTGTTGAAATCTTTTTACAGAAAGCTCAATCAGAATGGCAGTCTACTTATGAAGGAATAAGTGATTCATTAAAAAAACTAGAAACTTCCGAGGAAAAAACGGATAATCGAGTAATTACTTTAAAAGACAATAAAACAATCATTAGCTATTGTCAGGCATTAATAAAAAAAGCAGAACGGCGTATTGTCATTTCAATGTGGAATGAGATGTATGAAGCGTTAAAAGAAGATCTATCTGAAGTAGCTGATAAAGTTACAATACAAGGTATTACCCTGCATGTTGAAAATCCCATTAAAAATCTAGAAGCCCACCGCATAACACCTTATACAGAGACCTTGTCTACAGAACATTGGTTTATTGTATCGATAGATTCTAAAGAGATGATTTATGGACCATCACTTGAAGAGCGTAATATTGCTTTTTATACAGATGACCCCGTTCATATATACTTATTAGAGGATTACGTATGGCATGATGTTTTAGTAAATCGACTTGTCCGACGTAGCCAAGATGACTTGCAGCAATGGATTACTGCAGAGAGAAAGTCTTTCTTTATGGGGAAATGAGAAGTATATTCAAGAGCAAATCAAAAAATTTGCGTATTAAACCTAACAACTTCCCCTTATAAAAATAGCCGACTATTATGTAATAGTCGGCTATTTTTATATAAATTTATACAGACACTGCCATTTTCCCTTTGCGAAATATTCCCATTAATCCAGCGATTAATGAGATAAACGCTTCTCCCACTCTTTCACCTTTTCAATTGTTACATCTAATTTCTTAGCCACTTCCTCTATACTCATTCCCTTAAAGAGCATTCCAGCTGCCGAAAGTGCTTTATCAATTTCTTCTTGCTTCTCCTGTTCATATAAACGACCCACTTTTGTCATCCGTAACCACTCCTTTACTTTTTTCGCGTAGTCTTCATCAATAAATTTATCTGTAGCTACAAGAATTCCGGCAATAACTTGAATTTGTTCTTGCTCATCGGAGATACATTTTGCTACTTCTATCGTCTTCTCAATTAAAATTTGTCTTTTTTCCCTACTATGCATAAGTGGTACAAGTATTAATTTCATGGTTTCTTCATCCGTCAAAGATTTTCCTTCTTCCATTTTTTTAATAACCTTTTGAAGGATAGCATCACCATTATATTCGCTTAGTAAAACCGCTTTGGAATTTAAACGTATACTACATACATCTATTTCTTCTATTGGATTCATTACCTCACTTGTATAAATAACTACGATTCGAATATCCGGTAACTCTTTATTCTTATTATAATAACGATACATAATTTGATTTGCATAATCCATATACTTCAAATGGTTTTCAAGGAAACGGGTATTACTTTCATACTCTAACATTAAAATTGAACCATCTTCCATTTCAAATAAAGTATCTGAGCGCCTTTGATCTGCACGAACTCTCGAGAATTCATTTAATAACAGCTCTTTTATTTTTGGAAAGCCTTTTAATCCATATGCTTCAAGCCCTTTATCCCTATAACATTCACTTAAAAACTTCATAAGAATATCTTTATTATGATAAGAAATATCCTTCCCTGCCAATAGCTAATCCCCCTTAACTATTAGTTACCATTTTCTTTATTATATAACTTATGAAATTAGCGTTACAACTTTGGTTCACATGCAGATACTATTTTCAAAACAACTTGCCCTTTCACTACTTTCCCCCCTCCACAAACCTTCCAAACCCCTTCAAAAATCTCAACTTAAAACTCCCCACAGGCCCATTCCGATGCTTCGCCACATGAATCTCCGTCATCTCTTTCTGCTTCGTTTCCTTATCGTAATAATCTTCGCGGTACATAAGCATTATCACATCCGCATCTTGCTCAATTTGTCCCGTCTCTCTTAAATCTGATAAAAGCGGACGCTTATCTTGCCGCGACTCTACAGAACGGGATAATTGCGACAGCGCTACTACACAAACATTTAACTCACGTGCTAATAACTTAAGCTTACGAGAAATCTCACTAATCTCTTGAAATCGATTGCCCTTATGCTTCGGATCGCCCGTAATAAGCTGCAAGTAATCTACAATAATTAAAATCTTTTTATCACCGTGCTTCCTCTTTAACTTACGAGTTTGCATCCAAATATCTTGCACTGTAACGCCTGCATTGTCGTAAATCTCAAATGGCAACTCACCAATCTCCGCAAACGCCTTACTCACCTTTTCCCAGTCCTCTATCGCAAAACGATGCTTCGGATTTTTCAGCCTACCTCCTGACACTTCACCTACGCAAGACGCCATCCTTTTCAACAATTGCTTACTACTCATCTCTAATGAAAACAACCCTACCGCCACTCCAGACTTCGCCGCATGCATTCCAACATTAAGCGCAAACGCAGTCTTCCCCATAGAAGGACGCGCACCAAGGACGACAAAATCTCCTTCCTGAAGTCCACACGTCATTTTATTTAACGATGTATAACCAGTCTCAATACCAGTAATCTCTTTCACATCTTGATGAAGCTCCTCATACAAATCAACTAACGCATCCTTCAAATCAAACTCACATACAGAATCTTTCTCCTCTAATTCACAAAGTGCCGTAATCGTCTCACCGATAACTTTCTCACTCTTCTCCGCAATAAGACGCTCTCCCATCTTGTGCCCGAGAACACCAGCCTGATACATTTTCCACGCACCTCGAACAAGCCCCTCATAATAAGAGAAGTTGGCAGTTGTAGGCACACCATCCATTAACCCTATAAAATACTCCATTCCCCCGATTCCCTCTAAAAACTTCGGATCTACCCGAGAAATGAACGTCACAAGATCAATCGGTTGCCCCTCTTCTTCCATTTTTCGCATTAACTGAAATATAGACTTATGTACTGGTATAGAAAAATACTGCTCCGTCAAACGGCACTCCTTAATAAGCTCTCCATCAAGTAACAGAGAACCTAACACCGTCTTCTCCGCCTCCACATTTTGAATACTCATGGCCGCCACCCGCGCTCCGCTAAAAAGCGCTGCAACTCTTCTTCAGACGGCGCATTCTTCTCCCACTCCTCACACCTCGCCAAAAACTCCTCCGTCTCCCCCGTACTAACAGACGACTCCTTCTTCCTAAAGCTCGCCGTATCCGCCTCAACCTCAGAAACTTTCGTAAACCCTTTCCCGTGCCACCCACGCAGAATCCCCTTCACATAAGCAATCGTCCGCTTATTATTCTCAAACGCAATTTGAAGAGCCTTCAGCACAAGCTCCTCTGACAAATCTTCCATCCACGCACTCAGTTCCTCCACCGCAAAAGGAGACAAACTACCGAAATGTTGCTCATAAAAAGAAAACACGCGACTTCCCGTCTCTGCCTCTATAACCTCTTCTTGCGCCTCTGTCTCCTCACAAACTGGCTCAACATCATCCACAGCCAAATCACTCGGCATACCGAAATGCGCTAAAAGCATCGGAACACTCAGCTCTTCCTCAGCGCACTTCTGAAGAAACATATGTACAAACTCCTTATTCTTCACACCCTTCAGCTCACGAAGCACACACTTCTCCACATTCGTATTCGTCACAGGATTATAACGAAGCCAATTCAAAACGAATAACTCCCGCGTATCCGCATCATAAAGAATCTTCCCATAATCAACAAAACGCTGCACAAGCTTATCAACAGTCTCCCTGTTATAACCCGTCTCCATCTCAGCTAACCGCTTCGGAAAAGGAAAAATCCCACACTGCGTCGTCTTCGAACAAGTTAACAAATAAACATAAAAATACCGCTCCTCCGGCGTCAAATCCAAAACAAAATCATCCTGCCAAAAATTCACCTGCACAGTACGATACACCGCCATCCCAATTCCTCCCGTCTCCGTTCAAAAGTAAAAACCTCTTCATAATATATATGGGAGGATGGTCGGGTTTTTGGCGTATTATTTCAAAATTTTTTTCGACTCCTACTACGGTGTTTGTTGGTGTTTTTGTTTTGTTGTGTTTTTTCTTAGTGATTTATTACTTGGTAGGGGCTTGTAAGGGGCTTAGGAGGGGCTATTTATCGGTTACTTCGATTAGAAATACTCGATCTGAGAAGCCGCCTCGTTCTTCTGCTTTCTTTTTACGGATGTTGTTGATTTCTTCTAGTGTTGTGCCTTCATGTTCGGCTAGGGCGTTGATTAGTTCTAGTAGGTCGGATAGTTCTTCGAGTTTATGTTCTTTTGTGTCTGCTTCTAGATATTCGGTTAGTTCTTCTTCTGTTTTCTTGCAGATTTCTTTTATGTATTCATCTTCGTTTAGGATTCTTGTTGTGGGTGTTTTTCCGTTGGATTTTATTATTTGTGGGATATTGTTTCGGATTAGTTTGTTGTAGGTTGGCATGGGATTTTCCTCCGTTGGTTTTTCTTCTATTATAATGGAAAAGCAGTTTAACTAGGTGTTAAACTGCTTTATTGTTTCTTTTATATTGTTTTCTTCTTTGGGTATAAAGAGAGGGGAATTCAATTTCTCCTTTTATAAACACCTTATTTTATACTCTCCATATATCTTTTTAATGTAGGAATTATCTCTTTAGCTATTGTTTCTAAATCTTCATTTGTACGTTTTAAATACTTAATATCATCGAATAAAAAGTCGATTTTTTCTATATCAACATCTTGGTGAACCACAGCAATAGTTAATATATCCCTTTTTGAAGCATATCTATTTGCAAATTTAGTTAACTCTAAATCACACCAATTAGAATTAATAAAATCATTTGTAATCCAAAAAATAACTCCTGCCGATTGTTTAATTCCTTTTTGAATTGCCTTGACAATCGATTCACCATAATCAATATTTACTTTATCAAACCATACAGGTAATCCAGCACCATTGATGTAAGGAATCAAATCTTCAACTTCACTTTTATTTTTAGAAGAGTGACTTAAGAAAATAGGCATTTGATTTCCAAGTGGTTTATCTATAATATAACCTAATTTTTCCATTTCACTTTTTTCAATAAACGGGAAGAGCAATTCACTTTTCATTGCTCTTTCTACATCACAATCTCTAACTAAAGTTTGACTATTAAACCTTCTATTACCTATCTCCTGTTGTAATTCATGAAATGTAATATCTGGACGATAACGTAAACCTTCTCCTAGCATCAAATTTTTCATAACCTCAATATGGTCTTCCTGAGGGTTATCGTAACTTAATACAATATAAAATTCTAAATTATATGGAATTGAATTGGTCAATAAATTTACCATCTGAAGAGATGTCGCATCTTGTTCGCTTAACAACTCTTTCAAAGCTGGGATTAATGGTTTTCTTATACCATAATCACATTCCCAAACATAATCTTTGTCTAATTTCTTCATATTCTCCACCCCAATTTTATATAAATTTGATAATTAGTTATTAGCAAATATATTATCAACCAATTCCGACCTTAACTTATTCTTATAGCCCTCTGCTACACTAAAATATCTATCATACCTGTTTATTTTATACACATAAATTAAATTCGAACGATTATCTGTACCTATAATATAGACTTTTGCACCTTTAATTGCTAAAATATCCCCTAAGTTTTCAACATTATCATTTGTTGAAGTAATAGCGACTTTCTCATTAGGAAAATATATTCTTGGCTCAGCATTCTTACCATCAATTCTTGGACGGATCTCAACGTCGACTGACTTAGAAATAATTTTTAACCCTTCTTCATTAATCTCCAGTGTAAATTTCGGGTCTAACTTCTTTAATAAGTATATTATTGGTGCAATTATAAAGTCAGATTCACTATGATAATTCTTTAAACACTCAATCAAGGTATATTGAATCCCTTTTGTCTCACATATTTGATAAAGTTCATCTTGAACATCTTCGGCAATAATAAACTTCTCTATTTCTATAAAATTCTTTTCGATAGCCTCCCTAATCAAAGACTTGTATTCATCTTTATAAACCGCTCCTCTACTATCGTTATAAAGAACCTTATAATTAAAATCTCCACCTATCTCAACCTGTTTAAGAAACAATTCTTCAATGTCCAACTTACTCAGCCCCTTTTAAGATAACTCTTATTACTTCAAGTTTTTTAAATCCCAAATTTTTCATCACCCTTATTATACCAATTCCCTATAGATTTATTGATTAATTCTTTGATATTAATTTTAAAATTAAATATACTAATAATCCTCTAAGAGAATTACATTTTCAAAGTTTCTTTTATATAGAAAAAAGACACCCTTTGTGACTGCTAGGTGTCTAAAAAAACTTTCATACTTTATATATGCCGCCATTAATCAACAGCATTAATTCTAAAACTTATCTTTATGATATTATCAGCGAATCAGTACATTATTGTTTATAAAAACCCTTGCGCAACACATATAAGAAAGACTTTAGTTGTAGCTACTTTGATACTAAAAAAAGAAAACATCTTATAACATAACCATATTTTTTTGAATTTCAGACTTTTTTATGTATAGGTTTATAAATGCAATCTATCCCCAGTTATTTCCACATAAATGAGTGCATCGCAGACAAAAAGTTGGCATGTGGGAATATTGAAATTTGATAAAGTTAGAGGCTTCCCTCTTTGACTAACGGTAACATTTATGTTACCGTTAAAAAGATTACTATAAAAATTCCATACAGAGGAGACTGAGAATATGGGGAAAAAACGTATTACTCAGTATCCGAATCTCGTTTTTGTAGAAGCGGTATTAGCAATGATCAATGCTCCAAGTGAGGAGGTAAAAGTGAAGGTAAGAGAATCATTATTTTTGTTAAATGCTAATGGAACAAATAATGATCACTTGCAGGGGCGAATTGAAATGACACATAGAGATAAAATTTGGGAAATGAAATTTAAAGATAAATCCAAAACAGAGTGGCGGATTTTGTTTAAAAAGATTTCTCATAAAACTAATCCGCCGCAATATGCGCTGTTACATATGTTTAGAAAAACAACCAAACCTATTACAAAACGAGATTTAGATACTGCAGAACGTGTTGCTAAAAGAGAAGGATTTTAATCCTTCTCTGGCAGTAACACCCTAAAAAAACTCTCGTATGGATTAGAATATAATTGCTTGATAAAGGAAGTTACAGAAATGGAGTGAAGCTGAATCGGATGTATTGGAAAGAATGAAAGAAATTTAATTAAAGGAGTGGATTAAAATATATGAAAGAGGATATCAAAGAGTATGATATCTCCGAATTCATGGATGTTCCTAAAGAGTATTATTCAATATCAGAGCCTAAGCTTGAAATAACAGAAGTAATAAAAGAAGCTTTAAAAGAAAAAAACTTATCAATTAGAAACTTAGGTAAAAATATAGGGTTGAAACACCCTCAAATTATAAGAGTTACGAGTGCTAATAATTACAATATAGATACTTTGCTTAAAATATTAGATGGATTAGATTTAAAAATAGAGATTAAACCTAAATAAAGAGAGAATAGACTAAAAAGCATACCTGATTTAAGGTAATATACAAATGATTTTTTCGGGAAGATATTAAAAGAATATATTTGATAGGTTTTTGATATAGCGGATACTCTAAGGAGATGTACAAATGATTTTTTTGAGAAGATATTAAAAGAATATATTTGATAGGTTTTTGATATAGAAAATAAACATTATGAAACGTTATAGACACAGTTAATATATTTTAATTAATGTTTTTAGCTAAAATTATTAATAAGAAAAGGAGGTGATATTTTCCCATCACCTCCTTTTTATTTTGAAAAATAATATCTGGTTAATCTATTTTCAAAGTAATGTAAATCCAGATTAGACAATCCTATTTTATCTCAAATCCATAGTAGCTATCTGGCTCAACAATGAATCTATAGAATTGTCTTTGAATTCAAATTAAACTTTATTAAGTGCTATATAACGATGTGACAAACGTCAATTTTAAAATAGCATATGAAAGCATATACTTTAAGTCGTAATTAACTATGACTATTAATCAATATTTAATTTCTAAATAACATATAGGAGTAACAAAGTACATACGGAAAGTAAAATCGTATTTTTTATTACCATCAACTATAATAATTTTGAATTTCCATTCTTTGCAGGTTGTTTCTCTTACCATCGCTAATGAAAATGCTCTCGAAATGTACGTAGAAAAAAATGTTTCTGAATCAGAAATCTAAATATAGAGAAATCCTTCTATTGAATCTGGAGCCATAAAAATTGTACAGAACGGTTATGCAAAATAAAGAATTACAATGCTTTATTTTAACTTCACGTCTAAATACCTATAAATATACATTCTATGATGTTTTTTCAAATTATTAATTATCATTAATAATTTGTTTATGATTTCCTGTTAAATATATTTAATCTGACATGTGATATTTTAGATAATAAAAAAGCACTCTAATAGAGTGCTTTTTTATTGTTCTTGATTTTCTTCTGGCTTCGTAGGACCAAAATAAAAATATTTCATATGAGCTAAATCTTTTTTAATCAGCTTTAGAATTTTTTCGACATTATCTTTATTATTTAGTTTATTAATAATTAAATCTAAGTATTTGTAAACCTGAAAAGACAACTTAAAAGCTTTTACATGATTACCATAGCTTTTTTTCTTTAATTCTTTTAAAAAATCCTCATAGAAAGTAAAATTCAATTGGGTATATACACTTAATAAAATTTCCTTCATCTCATCTTCTTCTATAATATCTGCTGCCAATTCTGATATAGTACTTTGACTTATCATATCCGAAATTTTATCCAATACTTTAAGGTTATCTTCAAATTCGTCTTTTATATTTTCATAATGGCCCAATTCATTTTCATTTTTTTCTTTTTGCTTACTTTTTTCTTGAAGTGAAAATATAAATAGAGCAACAATTCCCGATAATGTACTTCCAATAAGCACAAATCCGGATCTAATATACATATCTACAAGGTCTATACTTTTTTTGTCAATTACAATATTTTGATTTAAAAGTAATAAAAGCAAAGACGCAGCAAAGAACACCGCTGCAAAAAAGATTAGTAAGATTAATACCCAAGGTATACTCCATTTTTTTTGTTTCTCTATATTTTTTTCCATTAAATATGTCCTCTACAATAATGTTCGATATTGTTTCATTCTTTCACTTCGCTCTTTTTGTTCTTGTGAGACTGGTACTCCTTTTTTATAAACACTATCTCCAGCTGATTCCAAGGAAACTTCAACATCCACATCTATATTTTTTTCCCCTTCTAACACAGCTGAAGACATTGGGGTTTCATTAGAAAGGGGGTTAGCCTTTAAACCTTCTTCTACCTCTTCCAACAGTTCCTCGTTAATCTTAAATAATAATTTCACTTCACTGAGATAATCTTTTTTTGTTAAAAGCTCTTCTTCACCACATTCATAACACTTGAAATTGAATAAAGACTCTTCATCTTTGAGAATATTTATTATTCCACATTCTTCGCATTGATATTTATAACGTTGTTCAATAATATCTTCACTGTCTGATAAGCCTAAGAAAAGACGAATTATGTCTTTAGGAGATTTTGCATAGAATAAAGCAAATCTATAGGGACTTAGGTATTCTGCTCCTAGGCTAACTTCTCTCGTTATAAAACTCTGTAGTAAAGGATAATATTCATCCAAAGGGTAATCTTCAGCAAGAACTTTATTATCATTGTACAAAGTCTTTAATCTTTTGTATAACATAACTTTCTTTAATCCTCCTTCCATCAATAAACGAGGTTAAAATCCCCGTCTCATCGTATTGCACATAATAATGAATTTCCAATACACCGTGTATTTCTTTAAAACAAACTTCTACAAACGTCAAATCTTTTTTTGCCATTTTTTTATCAGTAAGCGATTTGTTGAAATCTTTCTTATTAAATTTCCAATATACAGCAAGCTCGGAAATTTCCTCATACACTTTAACAACGCTTTTTAGGTTCCAATAGATAGGAGATGAATATACAGGATTTCTTTCTTCATTCCTATTTGTTGATCTAGTTATTTTCCGATCGATAAAACTAAATCCAAATATATAACCACCATTAGCAATAAATTCTTTTTTCTTTATTTGCTGCGCCGTATCTTGATACTTTACAGACATTACTTTTTCCACATAAGGTTCTGGATTAGAAATCAGAAGCTCATCTTGCAAATAATTAGAAATATTATCCCTTAATACCTGCTCTGTTATTTTAGTACTTCCCTTTTGTTCAGCTTCTGTTACTTTTTCCTTAATCAAATCTAATGATTTTGCTGATTCTAATGAAAATAGACTATACAAACCTTTATGTATCTTTGCTTCTGTAGATTTTACTACACTTAAAGAAACATTCTCTTCATCAAGATTACCGGCAACAACTTTAAATAAGCTATTATTCACAAAACTGCACATTTTTTCGATTATATTCTTTAATTTTATACCGTTGTCTCTGCTTGTATGCCTCAACATATATTGATTCACACGAATTTCCATATGTTTTTCTTTAAAATCTAAAACACATGGTATATAAAAAGTACATTTTTCTTTTCCAATACCTAATCCAACGGTTGATTGTTTGAAAAGAAAAATAATTTTTTGACCTTCTTTTCTAATGGTAATTAAGTCTTCATCTCTACTAATTATTTTAGATAATTTTCTATCAATAATTGGCAGATAATTTCGGGATTTCTTCAATTTCTCCCATACAAAATCTTCCTTAAGTTTAGTGTTTAATTTTAAATAATAACACCTTTCAGGAATTAAATACAATAAAGTCTCAAACAATGTTTTATCTACATGTGTATCATCAAAACCTTTTTTTACTTTTTCATTTAATAATGCACACATTTTCTCACGCGAATTACTACCCGGAGCCCTCCCATAGCAATCATTAAAATCTTTCATTTGAGTTTTCAAATAACTTTTTAGCTCAGTAACCCCAAAATTTCTTATTAAACTATATTTATAATCGTGCCCAACCATTCCCCGATCACTTCCTCAATAATATTACAGTTATGTCCATTTTAAGATTGTTTTACTATTTTTTGCAATAAAAAAAGAAGAAACATTATTCCCCCTTTTTCAATCTTTTTATTTTAATATAAAAATATATAATCCTCCCAAATATATATCCATTTAATTTACGAAGTATTAATTCTTTATTCCTACATGTCAATTATCTTTCTCATGTCGATACTGTTCAAAAAATATCTTCATATTTTACATCTCTGTGTTCCACCCTTAGCATCCCCTACTAAGGATTAGCATAACTTTATTTTCCCTACTCAAGTCTCAGTTTTTTATTTTTAACAATCTAATATAAAATTATTATTCCTTTAAAACCTTTTAATGTAAATATCATTGTTAAAATTTAACTCAAAATACAAATAACCTTCTGTTTATCCGCTTTGTGCAGTTATTCTTTACAAAAAAAGTATAGTGAACTCATTCACTATACTCCTTCCTTCTTTTATTAAAATAAACTCAACTGCACAATACTATCCATCTTCTCTTCTTCTTTGTTAATCTCTAAAATCCTTTGACCCATTCGCTCCACCAAATCAACCACTAAAGCATTTCCCATACAAAAATATCTGTTTCTTTGTGGCATTCCTGTATTCGTCCAATCCATCGGGAAACCATTTAATAACTCACATTCAACTGGTGTTAAATATCTTAGTCTTTTTGTATAAGGATCTTCAATAACATGGGAACTTCTATTACATGTTCCTTCACTTGTTAACATTGTACGTCCAGGCTTATCTAAATCATCAGGGAAAGCCATTCCTCCCTCAGAGTAGAAATATTTATGACCTGTCGCCTTTGATACTCTTTCTTCTTTTTTAGGACCTTTAAGATACTTAAGTTCCTCAAATTCCGTTCTTCCCTTTTTGTTTACCTTATCCACTTTCAAATAATACGATTCATCTGCAGGGCCAAATTTATCATATACCTTTTGAACAACTTCACCTAAAGTCTCTGGATTTTCAGTTACTGGAACTAATTCTTCCGTATATACTTGTCCATCCATCATTACGCCAGAATTATAGTATTCAGCTTTAAATGTATCAGAAACCTCAATAATATCGACTGGCAACTCAAATTGCCCTCTTTTTTTGTTTTCTTCAGGTGCTTCATGCACATTAAAAATTGGAGCGAAGAATCCATTTTCACACAATATCTCTAAAGGCTTCATTTTACTTTGAACAGATGTGAAATGCGATTCTTTTAAATACGCAAAAATAAATACTCTTCGTCTTCTTTGAGAATTTCCATAATCCGCAGCGTTAATAACTCTCCATTCGACTACATATCCTGCGTCTCTAAAGCTCGCCAGCATAATAGAAAAATCACGACCTCTTTGTTTTGCTGGTGATTTCAATAATCTATCTACATTCTCTAATAAAACAAATCTTGGCTTGCGAGAATTAACTATGTTCATTATCTCCCAAAAAAGAACACCTTTTTTTCCTTGTATTCCTTTTTCATTTGATAAAGTACGTGCTACAGAATAGTCTTGACAAGGGAAGCCACCTACTAATAAATCATGCTCAGGTATTTCCGGCCAAGCTTCCGCTATATCTCTATTTACATGTATTCCTTTATTTTCAAAGCGAGTTGCATAACAATTAAATGCATGTTGTGCTTTAGTTGAGGGTTCCCACTGGTTTCCCCAAAGAACTTCAAAGTTTTCATTTGCTTCTAGTCCTAATCTAAAACCTCCTACTCCCGCGAAAAGTTCTACTACTTTCACCATAAATACACGAACATCCTTTCGGTATTTTATTTATCTATGCTTCATTATAATAAAAAGTGAGGAAAAGATCAACTATAACATTTTAGGAATCATATTTTTTTACAGTTCCTTTTTTGACTTGTAACCGTTAGGAAAATAATTCGTTACTATATCAATAGTATAAACGAAACAAATCACCTTGAATAGATCCAATATAACTGTTCTTTAATAGAACAAATTGACTTTTCCTTCTTATAAATTTTACTTATATAAAATTGAAACAGCTTTTTATTATAGCATAACTTTAATATGTATTGTTTAAAATCATACAACCCAGTACTGGATACAGGAAGGAGTTTATTATGGACTATACTACAATAGAAGAACTAATGAAAAAAGCACATGAAGCTGAAGGAAAAACATTTGGTGAAATCGATACAACTGACCGACTTGCAAATGCTAAATCAAAAGGTGGACTAGGGCAAGTAATCGAGGAAAGCTTTTTTGGATATGAAGTCAATTCAAACGCAGAAGCTGACTTTCAACACCTTGGTGTTGAACTTAAAGTAACTGCATTTAAACAAAATAAAAACGGTTCACTATCTGCCAAAGAGCGGCTAGTCTTAAATATTATCAACTATATGGAAGAAGTTCATACACACTTTGAAACATCAAGCTTTTGGAAGAAAAACGAAAAACTACTATTAATGTTCTATGAATGGGTACCTGGTGTAGACCGTAAAGATTTTCACATTACAAAAAGCCTTTTATTCACCTATCCCGAAGCTGATTTAGAAATAATTAGACAAGACTGGGAAACCATCGTAAATAAAATTTGTGCCGGCAAAGCACATGAATTATCTGAAGGTGATACAAACTATTTAGGAGCTTGCACTAAGGGTTCCAATAAAAATTCACTTCGCTCACAACCGTATTCTGAAATTCCAGCAATGCAAAGAGCTTTTTCGTTAAAGCCTTCTTACATGACAGCACTAGTTCGCAGGTATCACCTAAACGAAGAACTAGTAAGTTTTACAACAACAAATGAACTAAAAGGAAAATCTTTAGAAGAAATCCTTTATTCAAAATTTGAAAATTACATAGGCTTAACTGATCAAGAAATCGCTCAAAAATTATCTATTGATTACAAACCTACAACCAAAAGCTTTGTTCCACTATTAGTAAGCTCTTTACTTGGTATCAAAGGAACTCGACTCGATAAAATTGAAGAATTTGCGAAAGCTAATATAGAATTTAAAACAGTTCGTTTAGAGCCTAACGGTAAACCCGAACAAAGCATGTCATTTGAAACAATCGATTTTCATCAATGGACAAACGAATCATGGGAAGAAAGTGAAATTAGAGAACGCTTCTATCAAACCAAGTTTTTATTCGTAATTTTTGAATTTAACCAAACAAAAAAAGAAAATCCAAATCGTAAACTCTACTTTAAAGGTATTAAACTTTGGAACATGCCTGCTCCTACAATAGAAAAAGAAATACGTGAACTATGGGAAGAAGTTAATAAAGTAATACATGAGGGTATTCAAATTGAATATAAAAAACGCGGTGACAAAGTCGTCGAAGCAAATAACCTACCAAAAATAAACTTCAACGGTGTCGCGCATATTAGACCAAAAGCTCGCAACGGTGCCGATAAAGTAGCTTTACCTGATGGACAACAAATTACAAAGCAGTGTTATTGGTTGAATAATTCGTACATAGCTGATGTTATTACTGATAAAAAATCATAAAGATTCAATTTAATTTATAAAGAAATTACCATTCATATCAAAAAGCAGATATCAATTTTACCCCTAAAGATATCTGCTTTTTATTAATTTATTATGATTTTACAAATAGTATATCTAAAGAAAAATAGGAAATTAAAAACAAGGTTTGTTGTACCATCTTTATACTATATTTTAATTTATTCTAGAACTGTCGCTTAACATATTCGTAATAATCAGATAAGATATCCTGATTTCTTTTTTCAATATCTTGTTCCTTTAAAAATTTCTCCACTTGATTACTAAAAGATTTTGTCATTAAAATTTCAGAATCGTCATACATATATTTTTTATCAACTTTATCTCTATGCTTTCCTTTTTCTAATAAAATTAAGTTACCTAAAGAGAATCTATTACTTAAAGTAGTAGACTGGTCAATAATATGTTCTAAACTAGCTTCAGAAATAAATTTAAAAGAATCGTTGTTATTGTTTTGTCCACTTTCTATTTTTTGGTTTTCTGACAAAACTGTCAAAATAAGTTTTATTAAGATTTTATGTTTTTTCTGTGTTTTAGTCATATCTTTATACGCAATTGTATGATCATAAGTTAAATTACTCTTATCTATAGTTTGTTTAGAAGGTATCTTTTTTGATAATGCCTTAAATAGGTTAGTAATAACTTCAGCCATTTGATCTTTATTTTTATTTCTAAATTCTCGACCATACTTGGAATAGGTACCCCTAATTTGATTGCTCGGCGATGAAGTCATTACAAATAATGATTGGAACAATAATACATTATTTAGCACCTTTTTAAATTGTCTAGATGTAATAGCACCATTGTCTCTTGCAAAAAATAATCCCAACAATAGCGTTCTAACTTGTGTTACGTCTAATTCATTTAAGTTTTGTAGCTGCCTTTTAATAATAGGGTGATCATTAGATAAGAAATATCTTTCTTCTCCAAATAGTTTATCATTGTCTTGCGGGCCAATTATTATTTTATAGTGCGCTGACTCTTTAACTAACTCACTTAAAAACGATTGATAGCTCGAACTTTTAGCATTATATTTTTTTATGAATATGGGGAATAAATCCTTTTTCGCAGCTTGTTTATATTTAGAAGAAAAATAATGTATAAAGAATGTCGTCATATTATTTGATTCCTTACTCGAAACATTATCCTCAATTGTTGCCCATTGTTTATTTGCTGAACCTGTATTATCATCTAAAAGTTCGAAAATTTCATTTTTTATCAAATCTGGTCCACTTAGTGGAATTCCTCGGTAATTAAAATTACGATACATGATATTAGCAGATTTTTCATCCTTAGAATAGATAATAATTATAGTTGAAATCAATAATTGAGTTCCTAAAGTATCCAGAAAGTTTAAATAATCATTAGTAGGAATGCATTCAACTTTTTCCAAATCACTCTTTTTCAATTTAGAACCATTTAATCTCTCTGCCAATTCAGTACGAGAAAGTTGTTTTTTAAACCATTCAAAAGTATCTAAAAGTAATTGTTGCCCTTCATTTTCTGGATTATGTACCGCTCCATTTGTTTGATGTCCATTAATATCTAAAATATTCACAGGCAAAATAGGTGTTAATTTTTCATTAATAACTCGGCCGTCTCTGGATGACTTACCATGCCGTATTTTATTAACAATAAGTGCATTATCGTATTGATGGTCATAATTTAAACCTTCTTTTTCTTTTGTTTCTTCAATAATATCCCTTATAGCAGCCAAAAATAATGTCATAGTTGTTAAACGTTGCTGTCCATCTACTACGATCCTTTTCTCTTTATCACTAGAATAATCTCCTACAACTAACAAAGTTCCAAAAAAGTAATCTTCTAGATTCTCAACATTATTTACATTTAACATATGAGAATCATTATCATAAGATGATTTACTAGCTGCTAATAAATCATTCAGAAAATCCTCAAAATTATTTTTTTTCCAAGAGTAATCTCTCTGAAAATTAGGGATTTGATAAACATTACCAGATCCAAAAATATCTTTTATTTTCTTATCTTCCGGATGGAAATTCATAATATTACATGCTCCTTGCTATTTATTATATTAAAAATACTGGTTCAGATATATCCTTTATTCATGCTCATACAATATTGATTTACATAAATAACAGGTATTAATTACAATAAGTTCAACTTTATTATACATTTTAATCTTAACAGAAAATGTATAATCCAAGATATTAAATTCTTTAAAACCTCGCTGAATACTGTACTGGTTTCAAATTAAGCCTCTTATTTAAATTACCCTCTATTTTATAAAATTTACCACTATTAGTTGCAACATTGTATTCGTATACCCTAATTAATTGATAAGAATTAGAATGTTCTTCAGCAAAAGCAAGTTCATTGGGAGAAATAAAGAAATCTGAGTTGATGCCCCCAGTTGTAGTTTTAACTTCAAGATAAAGTGGTGAACCATCTTCTTTAAAGGATCGGATATCATATCCTGCACCATCACCTTCTACAACTGATGTATGTATAATCTTCTCTGCTAAATCATGACGTTCAGCATTGATAAATTGTGTATGTATGTAATCTAAAACAAGTAATTCCCCTAGCAAACCCATTTTTTTATTTTTTTTATCACTAACTTCAAAATCATTCTTTTTAGCTCTAAAATTATTTTCCCGTTCTTGGCGCTCCCTTTTTTCCGGTTCACTTGTTTCAAGTAAACTATTTCCCTTTACATCATAAGACGTAGATAATTCTTTTACTAAAGTTAAATCTAACGTAGTGCAATCTTCATTAGTGGCAAATTCAAAATCTAAAAGCTGCCACTTAAACAAAACTGGATGTTCTTTTTCTAAATCATGAGCTAGATAAGCAAGTCTCCCCATATAAGTAAATGGTTCTGTTTTATTTGTTTTGGGATTAATTTTTCGAGTTCGTAAAAACAAGTAAATATTATGCTTTTGATGATCATGGCTAATAAAATCTAAGATTTGAGGATGTTTTAACCCTTGTTTCTTTTGCGATTGCCATGTAAGAACTCCCTTTTCTGTGATACTTTCTTTGAATTCTTGACCTAGTTTATCCTGGCCAAAGGTTACGAAGAAAACATACTCACGTGGACGATCTAGAATTTTCACAATACCATGAATTCCCCATGTACCAGCACCCGGTGTAAATGGTGTAACACCATCAAAAATATTATATATATCTTCACGGGTATATTGATTAAGTAACTCTAATTTTTTCAACCTTTTATCTCCTTTTTCTATAATAACGAGTCTTTACAATATAGAGATAACCCACTATAAAACTATTAAATTAATAATTCCTCTACATACTTCTTTCCTAGGATACACCTTATTCCTCCTATTTTTAGACGTATAAAATTTTTTTCATATTTTATGGCCCACTTAAAAACTTTATATTAAAATAATAAAATTAAATTCTATCAAATCATATTGAAAGCCAATTTAGTGTCTAATTTTTCATATTAGCTTTTTCAAAACCATTGTTCTGTATATTATTTCCTCTTCTTCATCTAAATACATAATATCCCTTTTATAAAGAATAGTAAATAAACTCCCTTATTTCTTTAAAAGGAATAAATTTGAAGTTCTTCATAAAATTTAATTACCAATAAGATGAAATAATGTATTATATATACATAGAATATAATCATAAAATATAAAAAGGAGTATTCTCTCATGGCCTTACATAAATTCACACGAAAAGAATTAGATAAAATTTTTGAAAAAGCTGTAGGTAATACACTCGGAGACTGTGATGTTAAAAATGTCTTTGCAAAGACTATTAAATCACCTAAAATTACCGGCATCGCTGGAGACGTTGTAGAACAATCTATCTTAGGTTATCCCCCTGATACAGATAAAAAACCTGATCTAATTGTGGACGGTATTGAAACAGAATTAAAAACAACTGGTATTCGTAGACCTAAGAAGAATAGTAGAACCAAAAAAATGTCTAACACTATTTATGAAGCAAAAGAGCCTATGTCAATTACAGCTGTTTCACCTGAATCAATTACTGATGAAGAATTTGAAACCTCTAGCTTCTGGCATAAACTAGAGCATCTATTATTAGTATATTATCACTATGACTCTCCAGAAACTGTAACAGCTGCTGAATATGCTAAATTTTTCATTGAAGGTTACCATTTTCACACGTTTTCAAATGAAGATAAAGAAATTCTAAAAAACGATTGGCTCATTGTGCGTGATTTTATTCAGCATTTAAAAGATACATACGAGGACCCTAAAGCTGAATATCCTCGAATTTCTTCTGAACTACGAAAAAGTTTAATGCTGATAGACACAGCACCTAAGTGGCCTAACCGCCCTCGTTTCCGTCTAAAACGGACTACCGTATCAACTCTAGTACAAAAACATTTTGGAGATAAATTTGAAAAGCTGGATGATACATATTTAAACTTTAAAGAACTTGATAATAAATTACATAATCTTACTCAAAAATATAAAAATAAAACGATAAGAGAGCTCATGAAAGAATTTGATATTCTACCAACTACAAACGGATCCGCACCAAAATCTATCTCGGAACAAATTATTGTAAAAATGTTTGGGGGAACAGTGAAAAAACTAAGTAAAATTGAGTTATTTAGTAAGATTGGAATTGTTCCAAAATCTATCGTGCAAACTACCGAAAGTCGCCGTACAGAAGATATGAAATTTTGCCAAATTGATTTTGAAGAATGGACTGATCCAAAAATACAATTTGATGAATCCTTTGTCTATAACTACTTTCATGAAAAACAGTTTTTATTTATTATTTTCGAAGAGCCTTCTATGAAAGCTCCATTACTGGATAATAAATTCCTTGGGTTTAAGCGACTTTCTATGAATGATAAAACTATAGAAAATGATATTAAACCTGTATGGGAAAAAGTTCGTTATTTAATTAATAATGACAAACTAGAAGAAACAATTGAATTAGATAAAAACTATAAACCTATTATCAACAAACGTTCCAATACTGTTAGAACATCGATTAATTTCCCTAAATCAACTGATAATTCATTTTTCATTCGTGGAACAGGCAGTGACGCATCAAAGAAACCACTTGTCATTAACGGTATCAGCATGTATCAACAACAACTATGGCTTCGTGGAGATATTATTGTTTCTATGCTTAAAAATATTGATTTTATTTAAGTAATTTTTAAATTTAATCAATTTATTTATTGATTAAATTTAGTATTTATTTGAGCGACTATAAATCATTTAATAAGGATTTTAATTTCACCATCCTTTTTTACATAATGTTATCTAAGGATTTGCATAAAAAATTTTTTAATATTATAGATTGATAGAGCTTAAATTGTTACAAGATTTCTTTCATATCTTATTTATAACATTTTGCCATAAATAGATTGCCAAGTACCACCTTTCATACCTGGCAGTCTATTTAAAATATAAACCCTTTTTCAGCAATACCCGTTAATATTTTGATGCTCTTCATCACTAAATAACTCATTCTTGTCGCCTAGTACTCCATCTTCTTTTAATTAATCACTAAACTTAACCATCCCCCCATACCACCCACTACTCTCCTCCAAAAACCCCCTCGTCTCCCCACTCCCCTTATAAAAACTCTCCCAACCTCTCTCCCTCAAAACCCCCTTCCAACTATCACTCTCCACCATCCTCTTAATGACACCATCCCAATAAGCAACCTCTTCCTCCGTCATATCTTTTGGGCCCATAATTCCTTTCCAGTGCTGGAAGATGACGTTGATTCCTTGTTCTTTCCATGTTGGGATTTCTGGTAGTCGGTCTAGGCGTTTTGGTGCGGATACGGCTAGTATTTTTATTTTGCCGGCTTTGTATTGTTTTTCGGCTTCGGATAGGGTCATGGTTGCGGCGCCTATTTGTTTGTTCGTTAGGGCGTTTATGATTTTTTCTTTGTTTTCGTAGACGAAGAATTGTAGTTCGGCAGGGTTTATGCCGAATGCTTTGCTTACTTGTACGAAGGATAGGTGATCGTCGTTTCCTAGACCGGGGGCAACGCCGATTTTGAAGTTTTTCTTATTTTGTTTTAGTTGTTTTGCATTTTCTATATTCGAGTCTTTTGATACGACAACGACTTCCCAATCTGATGCGAGTGTCGCGAGCGGAGTAAAGTCTTTATATGTTAGTTTACTGTGGCCTAGTAGGTTGTTCGTTATGAGTAAGCTTGAGTTAATGGCCAGTACGTGACCGCCCTTTTGTTTCGTATATTTCCATCCGACATCACCGCTGCCACCTACTTTGTTTGTGACAGTGATTGGTTTTATGAAGATTTTTTCTTCTGTTAATGTTTTTTGCATCGCTCGTGCCGTTAAGTCCCATCCTGCTCCTGGAACGTTCGGTGCAACGATTTCTAATCTGTCGATGTTCACTGTATTCGTATGGGATTTTTCCGAGGAACAACCAGCTATTACTCCTGTTATGATCGATATACATAGTAATAATCGCTTTTTCATAGTCCTCGTCCTATGCGATATTTTCGTTCTGGTCGTCCGATAATGCCGTATGTGTACTCTACTGTGCATTCGTTTGTCGCTACTAAGTATTCTAAATATCTTCTTGCGGTTGTTCGGGAGGCCCCCATTTGTTCTCCCATTTCTTCTATTGTAATTCCCTCTTCGAATCCTTTTATAATCCCTTTCACTTTTTGCAGTGTTAACGGATCTACACCTGTCGGTAAGTTTTTTATGTCTTGTGTTTGCGAGATGCCGAAGAAGTTGTCGATGAGTGCTTGATTCACTTCATTGTTACTATGTAATAATTGCTTCTTTCTTTTATAGTCTTCAATTGTACGAACAAATTTTTCAAGCGTAACCGGTTTTATGAGGTAGTTGCTTACACCATTTCGAATTGCTTTTTCTAACATATGATTTTCATTTGCCGCAGTAACCATAATGACGTCAACGTTTGGAAAGTCTGCATGAATTTTCGGTAATACGTCTGTTCCGATTCCGTCTGGTAAGTAATTATCTAATAGAAGCAAATCGATTTCTTCCCTTTGTAGTAATTCCATCGTTTCTTTCGCGTTCAATGCTTTTCCAATCACTTTTACGCCCTTTATTTTTGATAAAAACTCTTCCTGAATTTGCGCGACGCGGAAATCATCTTCTGCAATTGCAACCTTCAACATATGCCCATCCCCCTGTTTGTCATGTACTTTCTCTCAATGTTTTCGGAAGGTAAATTGTAAAAATAGCTCCCCCGTTTTTCTCGTTTTGAATTTCAATTGTCCCCTCTAGTAGATCTACCATTTCTTTCACGTTTGCTAGTCCGTAACCACGATTGTTTCCTTTCGTTGAAAATCCTTTTTGAAAAATGGTCGTGATTTTTTCTTCTGGTATTCCTGCTCCACTATCTATCACTTCAAAAACAATATCGTGTCCAATATCCGTAACAAAGAAGGAAACATTCTTTTCCTCTTGTGTACTCACCGCATCAAATGCATTGTCGATTATGTTTCCAAGGATCGTAATAAGATGCGATACTTTTATATGATCTGGTAATGGATGAAGCGCACTATCCCCTTCAATATAAAAATCAATTTTCTTCTCAGACGCTGTTCCGATTTTCCCTAATAAAATAGCTTGTACTTTCGCATCATGAATTTGATGGAATAAAATATGGTTTTGGCTTTGATGAATATTAGATTCTTGCTGGATAAATTCAATCGCTTCTTTGTAATGCCCTAGCTGAAGTAATCCCGATAAGACGAAAAGCTTATTTGTAAATTCATGCGTTTGAGCGCGTAAGTCCTCTGAATACTTTCTTACCTCAGATATTGTATTCACTAAGTTTTGCAGTTCTGTTTTATCTCTAAAACTACATACAACACCTACCGTACTGTTGTTTTCGAGTATCGGTGTCATGTTTAAAATAAACACTTTATCTTGAAACGCGATTTCTTGATCATTTTCTAGCACTCTTTCCATATTAAATTCCGGTAAAACTTTTGAAATGTGCTGCTGCATATAATCATCATTTACATGTAGCATCTCTTCTGCCGACGTGTTCATCATTGTAATAAAACCGTTTTGATCAATGGCGATAATCCCCTCTTTTATAGATAGTAGTATCGCGCTTCGTTCCCGGTATAGCGCTGCGATTTCATTCGGCTCTAAACCGAGTGTATCTTTTCGAATGCTACGAGCTAAAAGAATGCCACCAACAATGCCGGCCAGTAATACAGCTAAGGAAAAGAGTATAATTTCTTTCGTCCTGCTCAGTATGTTAGATTCGATACCTTTTATTAAAAACTCTACTGTCACAACACCTACGACTTGATCATAGTCTCCGTTATGAACAATAATGGGCGCCTTCGCCATTAAAGCAGGACCACTTTCACCATTTCCTTCGAGGGTATAGTATCCTCCAAAAGTGAGTGCTTCATAGTTATATGGATTGTTACTCTTTGTGCCAATTAACTCCGAATTAGAATGGGAATACATCACCCCAAAGCGATCTTCTATAATGACATAATCTGCGCCAGCTTGCTCACGAACTTGTTCCGCAATGGATTGGATCGTACTTTTATGCTCGTTATTTTGAAAAGCATCTTTTATAGCAGGCATAAAAGAAAGCGACTTCGCTGTTTGTAGTGCTAACTGCTCCACTTGGCGCTTCGTATCAACGGACTGAATGTAAACAAATATTCCTGCTAATAGGAGAACAACAAATAAAATTAACGCGATAATTAAGCTTACTATTTTCGTTTGTAATGACACTTTGTGTGATTTCTTCATACTTCATATCCTTTGATAAAATATTCAAAACTATCAATCTCCTTTTTCTATTATTATGACAAAACGAATAAGGAAGCAACTATAAAAACTCTCCATGTACATAAAGTACAAAAAGAATAAAATTGTCATAATATTGAGATTTTATCCTATAGACAGTACAATTCAACTACAATAAAAACGCTTTCATATTTAACTTTTATTTCTAAGCAAGAGGAGGAATGATTATGGCTCAAGCAAAATCTAATCGAGTCGCCAGCAATATTTTCAAAGGTTCTGTCGGTAATTTAATTGAATGGTACGACTGGTACGTTTACTCTGCTTTCGCTGTTTACTTCTCAGCAGAGTTCTTTCCAAAAGGCGATCCAACGAGTCAGTTACTGAACACAGCAGCTATTTTCGCAGTTGGATTTTTAATGCGCCCTATCGGAAGTTTATTAATGGGACGATATGCGGATCGGAACGGACGCCGGGCAGCATTAACGCTTTCGATTACGGTTATGGCCGGTGGTTCTTTAATTATCGCCTGTACCCCTAGTTACGAAAGCATCGGTATTATGGCACCCATTATTTTAGTTCTTGCCCGTTTACTACAAGGATTATCACTCGGCGGAGAGTACGGAACTTCCGCAACGTATTTATCTGAAATGGCTAGTAGTGGTCGCCGGGGCTTTTATTCCAGTTTCCAATATGTCACGCTCGTTGCTGGGCAAATGGTTGCGTTAGGCGTTCAAATTGTTCTTCAGCAATTACTAAGCGAACCAGATATGAAATCTTGGGGCTGGCGCATTCCATTTATTATTGGAGCGATGGGCGCAGTAGCTGTATTATGGCTTCGCCGCACGATGGATGAATCAGAGCAGTTCGCAAACATAAAATCACAAAAACGCGAAAGCGCAGGAACCGTTCGCGCGCTTATGAAGCACCCGAAAGCAGTATTAACAGTAGTCGGCCTAACACTAGGAGGCACTGTCGCATTTTATACGTACACAACATATTTACAAAAGTTCATGGTAAACACAGTCGGTCTTCCAAAAGAAGTTGTAAGCTGGATTAACTTTGTCGCACTACTTATATTTGTAGTACTTCAACCAATTGCGGGGCTACTATCCGATAAAATTGGACGCCGCCCACTATTAATGGCATTCGGTATTCTCGGAACGTTACTAACAGCACCAATCTTCTTCTTCATGGAAAAAACGACAGAACCAATCGTAGCATTCTTACTCATGATGGTCGGTCTCATTATCGTTACTGGTTACACTTCTATTAACGCAATTGTAAAAGCAGAACTCTTCCCAACTGAAATTCGCGCACTTGGCGTAGGTTTACCATATGCACTAACAGTTGCGATATTTGGCGGAACAGCTGAGTTCATCGCATTATGGCTAAAGAGTATCGGAATGGAATCACTATTCTACTTCTACGTAGCTGGATGTATTGCGATAAGCTTTATTACGTATTGGCGTATGGATGAGTCATCAAAGACTTCGCAGATTGAGGCGGAGCTTGGTGGTGGGGACAATTTAGTTAATAATAAATCTAGTTAAAATGATGTATTCTATAATCTTCGTTTATCTGAACTCGATTTACTTTATCTAAGAAGGCATAATTCATTAAGATATAATTTAAAAACCTCTACTTATATGTAGGGGTTTTTGTATGACGAAAAAACACGTATTATCGACAATTGCAAAAAGCCGGAGATTTTGCCAATGTAGAATCCATTGGTACTCACACCATGCGAAAAACCTTCGGCTATTGGTTCTATAAACAAACAAAAGATGTTGCTATGTTACAAGAAATTCTTAACCATAGCACACCACACATCCCCCTGAAATATATTGGAATTAATAAAGAAGAAAAAGATAATATTCTTGATACATTTCAAATTTAATTCACTTAAAATTACTATTTCAATCATCATAAAAAAGACCTTTTATTTTAAAATAAAAGGTCTTTTTTATAAACATATATGTATTAAGATTTATATTTTTTTACTGTACAAGGAATAGTTACAATGTACAAATCAATAGCATAGATTGTAACACAGATACCTTTACCTTCAGCTTCTAACTTTTTATCTAGTTGAGACAAATGCTCTGAAACTTTTCTTTTTCCCCATCTTCTAGGAAACCATTGAAAAACCTTAGGAACATTATATTTTTTATTATACCAAGTATTCAATCTCCAAAAAATGAAAAAAACCAAAACAATAATTATGATACGAAAAATATCAGAATATGAAATTCCTAAAACCATATTATATTTTCTCCATTTTCACTAAAACTCAGATAATTTACTTCTTAATTCTAATTCATCCTCTGTTTCGAAACCCTTAAATAATAAATGAATTATTTGATTATGATTAAAAAACACATTATATTCTTTTGATAAATTACCATGAGGATATGGACAAGAAACATAATCGCATAATTTATTATCAGCTTGTTGTTGCTTTCTTCCATAAATCATAAGAGGTTGATTAATTTCTTCTATAAGAGCTACAGAACCAATTGGTAATAATTAGCCTCCAATTGGAAAATAAGGGACAAACAAAGACAATCTACTCAGCTACCCTAAGATTTTAATGGTTTAATATTTTGATTTTCAAGTTTGCCTTCACAAATTCCTGTTAACACTAATAATAAGAAAAACAGGCCGTAACGGGCGATCAATTTGATCATAAAGGTCATACGCTTCGCCAAGTGGAACATCCGAATCATGTGGTTGTTCACCCTGTAACAATTACTAACAGCGCGTAGAAAACATTTGGATAAATAAGAGGCAAATAAATGATTAAAAAGTTGTAACCCCTACTATAAGAAATACTATTATTACTAAAGGAAGAATGATAATCATAAAGGATATTATTATTGTTAATAATGCTTTCCATGCTGAAAATTGGTGTGCTTCTCCTAAACATTTTAAGGAAATAATGATTGTCCAAATTCCAATAACTATATCAATTATGGCAAAAATAAGAAACAAAATCGTTAAAGTTATGCTACTCTCCATTTTCGGTGTCTCACTCGTAAAGTTTTCTATCCCAAACAAGAAAAATGAAGGCACCCAAACTAATATAAGAGAATAAACGTAAGGGATATAAGAATAGGCAACTGCGTAACGTGTTTTTTCAAAGGTACCTTGTCCACCAAGTTTTTTTGCCACCCAATTAAATAACGCTGGTAGCAAAAAATAATAAATTAAGAAAGCAACGAAGGTACCGAATATAACCATTGAGATTATTGAAACTGGACTACTTATTGAATCCCCCATATTTTTAGAAGATGCTCGATCTAAAGTCTGTACGAATGAGCCTAGTAAAATGAGTAAAAACACATTCTTTGGTTTGGATATAAAAATTTCTTTCATTGTATCACGTGGTTTTGTCCAAATGGAGAACCAAGGATTAAGCGCACGTTTAAATTGATTTTCTGGAGTTTCCATATAAAAAACATTCCCCTTTCTTAAAACATATTAAATGCAAATCCCTAATTATCCCAATTATGTACATATAAATATTAAAGCATAAATAGTCGATTATTTAAATGTAAATAATCAATTATTTAATTTCATCTGAAACTTAGGGGGAGTGCTTCTTAGCAATTACCTCTATATTTTCTTACATTTTTAACTATGGGCTGATTAGTTACTTTCATTTTTGAGTACCTCACATTCTTTAATACACGGGATAAACAGCTATAATCTTATCATCAATAAGAACAAACCTAATTTCCATTCCTTCAGATGTTTTACCACAATATAATCTTCCACTTATACATCTTTTATTGCTATAAGCCTCGTAAATGGCTTCCATAAGAAGAATGCAATTATACACTTGAAATGCAACAAATCCTCTTTAAAAGCCTATACGTATTTTCCCTCCATCGTCTATATGCTTACGTAAATAATAATACTTATGGAGTTCTATAATCATATAAAACAAAGCAAACGAAAACACTGTGCATGCAGACATAAATACAATTGCCCCCATCTGTTGTGTTGCAATGCTAAGAATTATATTAGCAATTAACTGCCCCGATCCAGCTGCAATAGCTGCTACTTTTACACCACCAGTTCCTTTCGATGATTTTGATTTTTTTCTTGGTTCCTGAAGTTTTTCAATATGATTTTTATAAAAATGATACAAAGCGAAACTATACAAACCAAATGAAAGAATAAAATAGATGGGAGTTTGTAATTGTAACACTTCATAAGCATATTTTTGAGTTATAACTAATAATCCGACTGAACATATGGCGCCATATACTCCTCGAAATAGAGTGTATTGTAACTGTCGTTTCCGAGGATTGATAGCAATCCATATCGCCCACAAATTTAAAAAAACAACTGGAGGAGTTACTATATATACATAGAGTAATCGAAAAGGATTCGCAAACGCAGGCAAAAGAACAAACACGTCTGCCCCCAAAAGGACAAGAACAATTACGTGGACTCTTATTTCATTTACAGGATAAAGAGCCATATAATGTGCAAAAGCTTTCTTATTAAAATCTATACTTTTTTTCATGTTAATTAGACCACCCCGTTACTGTTCCAATCAGTAAAAGTTTCATAACTATTCATTCTCTCCCCCTAAATTTATCCATAATATTATGAGCAACTATATTCCATAGTAAAGAAAGTACGGTAACAAAAAGTACAGCTAAAGAAAAATAAATCCTATCCTTCCATGTATCATGTACAATCATGCCTAGTATAATCATTATTAACGCACCAACACATATAACTATTTTTGAAAATTTTCGCATTCTATTATCTCGCTTCCTTCTCAAACTTAAATGAAACTCCTGCGGAATCTATAACCATACCCACCTATTACAATCTCACCTTTGGAACTTATATCATAATCACCTAATACAGGTATATAATTAGGTATCTTAATTTTAGTAATTTCCGCTTCATATGTTTGCAACACTATCAACGTTTCAAATGTCCTTTATACATTCCTTATTTAACCCCAAAACATTAAAATATGAATATTATAAAAATTAACTATCTACTTCCCATCAAAATTACGGTAATCCTATTAAGCCTGGGATTACTCCTTCTACCTTCGCCCATTCAAACGAGCACTCAACTAACATTTGATTCTTACACTTAATTCTTAATAAACCTTCTTCTATCGTATTTATTTCAAAATAATCAATTATATTTTCTGTCCCTAAACCTTTTATTGTTAAATTATGAATAGTAAAGAAAGATATCTCTACATAAATTACATCCCACTTATCCCATCTTTTTGGCTTGTTTTCAACATTTTCCTTTGTCATCAATTGAATAACTAAAGTAGGACCATCTCTTTTAAGACGCACATCTAATAACTCTGATTCTTCAAACTTTGGTATTTTCCCAAAAATACTAATTAACGCTTGTGGATTTAAAAATTTAAATTGATCAATCATTTTTATACTTCCTATTTTTTATTTCTCTTCTCAAAATAATAATGATCCTCCATACGATCTACCTGTCCTGTTCGTGTATTGTATTCAGGTCTTACATTATGATGCGGTGACTGATCTCCAATTCCACCTTCTCCAAACTTATGACCCTCTGAATAATCTTGAATTATAATTTTTTGACCTTTTACTTCATATGTTAATTCTCGAGTTATAATAGGCTGTTTATTATCATTTAATATCCTTTTACCATTACTATCTGTTAATGGTACCATTTTTTGACTAATCGGGTGTTGAAATCTAGGTATATTTAATTGTCTTTTAATTTCTTTTAAACTAGCTCCCCTAGATTCATGAGAATTTTCCCCCTCAATCTTCTTAACTTGGGGATAATATTAAAAAGGCTTATGCGTAATTCACATAAGTCTTACTTTTTTGTTACTCATAATTAATTATTCGTCCTCGTCTTCAAACTCATATAAGCTATCAAGTAATTCTGCAAAAGATGAACAAACAGGATAGATGGATTCTTCCATTTCTTCTTCCTCATGGTCCCAAAATACGACTGTTGGTGACTGAGGATTATTTCGGTAATCAAAGCATAGAAGGTTACCAAACGGGTCTCTAGCAAAAGGATATACTTTATCTACCAATCTATCTTTTATACTATTATATGTTTGCAGCATAGAAATTTTTCTCTCAGAGTCTAAGGTTAAAAGGTTATTAAGTGAATCTTCATCCTGATTAGGAATATTGAATGTATCTGGAGTAGGATAGCCACCATCATATTTCTTTACACACTCAATAAAATCATTAGGAAATTTAATACCAAAGTACTCTTCTAATTGTTCAATTTGTTCATCTGTAACTTTTTTCTCACTTACATTAATCCATGTAATGTTGTTCATAATTATAAACCGCCCTATCTTTTCCTCAAATTTTATATTCACCTGTATGACCAGTATCGTGATGTATCTGATAATCTACAAGTTGTATTCGACCAGGTTCCTGATTATGAAAGATTTAAAATTAATTCTGCTAAACTATCACAGATTACTTCGAAGCTTCCGCTTTCATAAGCTTCTAATTTTACTTGTCCATTTTCATTATCTACAACTACCAAGAGACCATTAAATTCCATACCAATAGGAATATTATTCAGTTGATTATCATGTGCGCCTCGGTATCCTTGTAAAGATACATAAAAATCATGTAGTTCAATTCCTGGTATAACAGGATTTAATTCAAAATCATAACCTAAATAATTACCCCCTAAGTCTAAAAACCAATAAGAATTATAATATTCTTTAATTGAATTATGTAATTCTATCCCCAAATCTTTTTCTATATCAGAAAAATCATGAATTATATTTTTCTCTAAAGGTTTCCAAAATACGTACCCCTCTGTATCAGGTTCTCCTTCATAGATAAAAGCCTCTGCTTCTTCTATCCATAAAGATTTTGGCAATGAATTATTACAATCTTGCCACTCTCTAATTATTTTATCAAAACAATTTTTCATTTCATTTTTCATTTTTTTATTTACCGCCTAATGTATGATGTTCAATAAATTTCTGAAGCATTTCTACATATCCTGCATCTTTTCCCCCATGCTCCAATCGCTTTTTCTGCGTTATGAATCCCTCCAAAACCAGGATGTAGTGGCAGCGGAACACCAACAGCTTGACCACCACCAATATGGTGATGGACTAATTTAGTTCCACGTAATCCAGTAAAATCATATTGTAGAAATTCCCCTCTAAATCATTAAGGATTTAGAGGGGAATTTCCCTATCACATAAGTAATATCATTTCTTATTAAATTTACTGTGTATCAGTTCAAAGAATTTATTTGCACCAAGTGAAGTTGCGCCAATAATAAGAACACCAATAATAAAATAAATCTTTTTAAATAAGTTGTAAGGAGATAAAATAGCAACTACAAGAAGTATTATAATTGCAACGAATGTGACTAATTTCCCAACTTTAAATGCTTGCATATCAGCTTTCCTCCTTCTGGATAAAAACAGCCAATATAGTCATACATCACAGGTTCTTTAACCATAAGTTTTTGTTTCCTTCCATAAATCACAATACTTAAAATTCAATAAACCTCTTTAAAAGGTTTCATGTGTTCTACCCCCATCTTCTATATGCTTCCTTAAATAATAGTACCTATGGAGTTCCATAATGAAATGAAACAACATAAACGAAAGCATGGAGTATACACACATTAATACAATTGCTACCATCTTTTGTGTTGCAAAACCAAGACTGATATTAGCAATGAGTTGACCCAATCCTACAAAAGCCACTACTCCAAAACCAGAGTTTTTTTTCAATGTTTTTGATTTTTTGATTGATTCCTGAAGTTTTTTAATATGATTTTTATAATAATAATACAAAGCAAAAATATACAAACCAACCGAAAAAATAAAATAGATAGGAGTTTGTAATCCTAACATTCCATATGCAAACTTTTGGGTTATAACTAATAATCCTACTGAACATACGATGCCAAATACCCCACGAAATAGAGTGTATTGTAATTGCCGCTTCCTAGGATTTATAACAATCCATATTGCCCATACATTTAAAAAAGCAACTGGTGGAACTATTATGTACATATATATCGGTTGAACAGGATTTGCAAAAGCAGGTAAAAGCACAAATATATCTGCTATCCCAATCACAAGAGTAATTACAGTCGATCTTATACCACTTACAGCGTAAAGAGCCATATAATATTCAAAAGCTTTCTTATTAAAATCTATACTTTTTTTCATGTTAATTAAACCACCCCGCTACTGTTGACTAAGTTTTTTTCACACCCGTTTTCACCATATCTTTAATACTATCATCTTCACCATCATCATCTAAATCAACATCCCATTTCACACCTTCTGTGAAATATTATTCCCTTCTCGAAAAGAAGATCAACCCATTAATAAGATCTAGGCTTATCAAAAATTTCAAAAAGCCGGAGAGTTTTCTGGTATCGAATCTATTGGGACTCGCACCATGTGCAAAACCTTCGGCTATTGGTTCTATAAATAAACAAAAGATTTCGCTATATTGTAAGAAATACTCAATCATAGCACCTCATAAATTACACTAAAATATATTGGCATCAATAAGGAAGAAAAAGATAATATACTAGATAATTTGTATATCTAATCATATATGATCAACATAAAGAAAAATTTGATATACAATCAGATTTAAAAACATTACTTAATAATTCTTTGAATTAAATTGGAGCTGATTCTCTACTTAAAAAACATGACTACTATATATTTCACCAGAATACAGATTCAAAACTATTTAATTAAAGACTAAAAAAAGCTTCTATCTTTAGATGCTTTTTTCAATCCAAAAACTATTTTTCTTTTTTCCATGATATTCGAAATTCCCCACCATGTTCTTCCGTTTTAATTTTAACCTTATATGTATCATCCTTAGGCACTTTAATATTTTTTTCGCCTTCGCCACTATTAAACTCTAGTATTGTATTATCATTTGAATCCACAACATAAGCAATTATAGTTCCTTGTTTAGTTTTATCATCAAAAGAAAAAATCCAATTCTCACCTTTTTTAACTTTCCTATCTTGAGTTGCAGATCCAGTAAATTTTCTATAATCTCCAGAGATACTACCTGATACACTATCTGAAGAACCATGAACTTTACCACCAACAATAGTTCCCTCTCTTGTAAAACAACCACTAAGAATTACTAAACACAAAACAAATAAAATTGTATTTTTAAAAATCCCCACTATCATTACCCCTTCTATTCCCAATAAAATTTTCACCATTAAACTTATAAAAATAACTATAATAAAAAATTATATCCATTAAGATATATATGTTTTATTATAGTTATAAATTTCAAATTATTATTTCAAATCTTCACGCAACTTAATTTCATCCTCATTTATGTAACCAGTAAAAATAACTTCTGATATATATTCATGGTTAAAAAACATATTATATTCAGTTGAAACATTTCCAATAGGATAATAACAAGCCACATAATCCCAAGTTTCCTTAGTTTTTGAATCTTCCTGTTTTCTACCATATATCATCAAAGGTTGCTCCCATGTTTTAAATTTCACAACCGAACCTATTGGAAGTAGTTCTAACTCTAAATTTTGTACCATCTTAGTTTCCCCTTCTTAAAATAGCCTTTTTTATAAGGAAATAAGTGATAGAAAACAACAAACAAGTACCAATTGTACCAAAAACTGCAACCGAAATGTTACCTGCTAATGTTTCATTTGGATCCAATGCATTAGGTAAAATTGTACCAAAAATTGCAATACAAGCTAATATAATCATAAAATATTTAAATTGTTTCACTTTTTTATTCATGCTACTTATCTCCTTTATTCCTTAACATTAACTTCTAAACCAAATCCCCATAAACCTACATCAGGACCAAATGGTGCATGGAATTTGAATCCACTTTTTCCAGCTTCAAAAGATCCCCCGAGTGTTCCAAGCGATGCTGATCCCCCAGTTTGTAACTTTTTATCCATAAATGGAATAGGAATTTTTATAGCACTCTCATATTTTACTAGAGTAGCTTCAGCTCCTATCCCAAATCCTTTAATATTCTCTAGTTCTATTCCGGCCTGGGCTACTGTAAAACCAACCATTTGGTAATAGTTTCATTGATACTTTTGCCTTCTAAATATTAAATGAATTTTGCGAATTATAAATCCAATTCTTTTTCTTATTGTCTATACGTTTATAGATATACTCTACTGTAAAGTATGCAATAACATTGCAAATTAGCAGCAAACCTATAAGTAAAATTTTATCTTCTAACCGTATAGTAGAAGAAGCCCCAATTAACAACATAATACATACAGTAAAAGTCAGAATTCTATTTATTGTACGCATATCTTAATTACTCCAGTCTTATATTAATCCCGTTTTTTTGTAAATTTATCATAAAATTTCTCTTGCGCCCACCGTCCAAATTTTAAAAAACATATTAAACCTGCTCCCAAAAGAATGAGAACGATAGTTCCTAACAATTTTTCCCACCAATTGTTGGATGGAGTAATCATTAATCCTATAATAGATACAGATATTACGACATAAACTAAAATATATAATGGTTTATACGATGGAGTTTTCATATCATTTTTTCTCCTCAGGTTTTTCAAATTTAAAACTACTTCCCATAGTAAACCCCTCTAAAACAGGAACTGTTATACCAGTTTCTTTTCCAACACTACCTTTCAAACCTATTGCACCCAATCACAAGAGTAATTATAGTCGATCTTATATCATTTACAGCATAAAGAGCCATATAATATTCAAAAGCTTTTTTATTAAAATCTGTATTTTTTTTATGTTAATTAAACCACCCCGCTACTGTTGACCAAGTTTTTTTCATTTTCCCTTTAATACATAATGAGCAAAATATATATTGGTTGATTTTACCGAACGCATCATAAGATTTTATTGCGAATTTTCAAACTTCTAATCTTCTATTGAATATTAGCATATAATCAATTCTAATCATGAAACATTCTACCTTTTATAATGATTTTGGATAAGTTATAAATAGTCTCTACCTATTAATATTGTATAATTCAATAAATTTGTTAAGACTGTCTTCTAATCTCTTAATTGTGTTTGGATACTTTTTTGAATAACCCTCGCACATTTTTTTTAAATAATGATAAAGTGTTTGATAATTAATTATTACCTCATCACCACTGTATAATGCAAATTCTCCCCCTTCAAATGAATCTCCATTGGCAATATCATACTCATCCAAATCTCTTGGAAAAGTACATGCGCCATATTCCTCTCCAAATCCTACTCCTTCACAAACTGAATTGATTACCTTTAAAAATCTTTTATCATCTACCATATTAAACACTGCTTGTATAGGAAAATGGGTTAAATCTAGTAAATCCTCATCTTTTAATCTAAATTCTCTTTGCATACATATCTCTCCTCGTATATCTTTAATCTATTCTGGAAAAAAGAAGAGATTTCTCCACCTTTATGGTATCCTCTCCAAGTTATTTCTTTACCGTCAACACCTGTCCATTCTCTCGAAAGAACTCCATCACTGGTTTTTAATTTAGCGTCATTAGCTGCTTCAATTCCACGGTTAATAAATTCCTTATCACTTATAATTTTAGGATCATAAATGTTGTTTGTGAATACTTTATTTCCATACTCTCCTGTAGGGGTGCCATCCATATTTAACTTAGGCATATTGTATTCTACTGTTTTTACACCTAGAATTTTTGAAGGTGATTCACTGACTATTTTTAATATTGTTTTTAAAGAACTCTTCACTGTTGTGTGCTCCATCAATACCTCTCCTTCTTGGAACAGAGGGATCTATATTTTTAATATGATTTTCTAATTTAGGAGTCGCTTTAAACTTTCAAGTGATTTAATGGTGAATGTTTTTGATACTTTTTACCTATTATGGACATTAAAAAAGCTTATGCAGGTTATACATAAGCTTTTTTACTCATGATTAGATATTTTTCAAATGCTACACCTTAAAGCAAGTCTTAAAAAGGTTAAATATAATAGTCAGGATTTTCATCCATTTTAATTAAAAATTCTTCTAAAGAATCCGCTATTTTCTCATCTTCAGAGTAAGTAGGACATTGACCTAATTCATTTTCCTCTTTAAATTTAATTGTTAAAAAGTTAAGTTCTGTTACTTCAAAAAACACTAATGAATCATCATCTAGGTTTGGATTATATTCATAAATATCTTGCCTTAAACGGAAATCTGCAACTGAAATCGGGTCCATAAATCTGTTGAAAAACGTTCTTGTATCAGACTTAAAAAACCACAACCTATTTCTTGATAAAAGCGTTTCAGTTCTTTTGGAAGTTCCATTTGTAATAAGCTTTCTGCCTCATCTATCTCATCTTGATATATAGGATAGAAAATAGGTTTTTGTTTAGAACGGACACTTCTGTCTGCTACAACATATTCTTTTAAAAAATTAAACATAATTTTTAATACCCCCTATTAAAGAAGGGTTATTTTTAACGCTTCCTCAAGCATTGTATTAAAATCATTATATGTGTTCATTACCGTACCTGATGGTTTATCAAGTTCTAAATAAGTACCGTCTGATAAGCTCTTACAAAACCACGCAATATTTGAATCGCCAAAGAAAAGATACTCTTTTTGAAATTCATTTTCATACCAAATCTTATTCGTGTCTATAAAGCCGCAAATATGTTCATCTTTTTTTGTTTCTAGTAAAGAAGAATCAACTCCGTAAAGTACCAGTCCATCAAAGTCTAAACCATTTACAGTTTTAAGAAACTCTTCGTATTCCCTCGGTAAATCAACATTAAATTTCTCTTTTACATGTTCTCTTAATCTTTGAACTTCAGTATCCGTTGCGGGTGTATTCAGCTTATAATTAACACTTTTCAATATATCTCCAATTTCCAAAATCATATTTTTCCACATATAAATTTCACTATTGCTTCAGCTTGAATCAGTTCAAAAATTTCTTTTTCATTTCCCTCATAATTGTTTAACATTCTTAGAATTTTTAAATCCTTTACATCCATGTCACTAACTCCTATCAATTATTTTAGGACTTTCTTTTACATGTTTGCTTCTGAATCCCATACCTCGATAAATTCAAAACCTTTTAAATCACTTTCTAACACTGTATTTCTAAATTCATCTGATACAAAAACGGAAGGAATATGTAATATTTCATTTAAGTAAACTTTAAATATTGTTTGGTTCTTAACCATATTAGGTAAGAATGCGTATTTTTTGAAATCTATTACTAAGCCAGAACGTAGTTTCTTTAGTATAGCTTTCTCATAGTTAATAGCATCTAGTGCATTTAAAACGTTAATTATATAATACACTTCTCCCGTCACATCATGAATTAGGGGAAGAAATTCTACATTATCACCAAGTATAGACTCTAAAAATTTTTTAGCTTTCCCACTAACCATTGGCGTACCAACTTCTCCCCAAAAATGAGGCAAATCACTTTGATTTCCTTCTTCTACACATTTAATACGTATTTCTCCCCATGAATCAGATGCTTTTACTGCCGAGTCAATTTTCCCTTCAAAATACTTTTTAGAATCTTCTTCTAAGTTCAATAGTTGAAAGGATTCATAGTCATCAAATGAACTCTTTAATTCCCAAATTTTCATTTTTACTCTCCTTTGTTATTTTTCTATTATAAGATTACTCTTTCTTCGGTTTATTTAATTTTAATTCACCATTCAATAAACGTTCTCTTATATCATGTAAGGCGTCAACAGCATCTTCTTGAGTACCGCCCCGTTTCTTAACAAGACTTAATACTCTCTCTACTTCAAGTATATACTCTGAACTATGCTTTCCTATGTGTAAGACTTCAGTAGTCACGTATTTATTAACTTTATAAGGTAAAAATACTCCATTAGCCGCCGAATCATGGTCTATCCCAAATTCCTTTAATAATTTTTGTGCCTTTTCTGCCCTACTATCATTCCAAGGTGTTAGATGATGTGCTGCATTAGAATATGGGGGTGGTTCAATCCCTGCATCCTTAAGTTCTTCACGTAATATTTTAGATGCTGTATACGAATCAGGATACTCATTTTTCACTTCAACTCTATCAAGAACTTTATCCGCATAATCTTTTATTACTTCTTGTACACCTTTAACTCTACTTCTTCCACCAGTTTCAGAAAACATAAATGTATCACGGGCTTCTTGTAAAGCTTCAAATGTTTTTATCTGATTGCTACCAAAGCCACTAGTACCTGCGAATGCAAATCGTTCTTTCAATGGTAAATGATTCGAAACAGACGAAATACCTTCTGAGAATTTTGTTAGATTTGCAGTAGTTGCTACCTTCGATACTTTACTTAATCCTTTATCACCAATAAGTCCTAATCCAACTTGTGTTAAAGCATAACTTCCCCATTTAGCACGACTTTCAGCATCTCCATTTATTACATCATTAATAAATGAATCTGACAATACATTATACATCGTACTGAGGGTATCAATAGGGTGCAAAGCAGCGTTCCCCATGTTTTCCCACGTTTCCCAATCTCCTAAAGCTTTTATTCCGTCTATTGTATCGCTAACTGCTTGTCCCGTACCATCTACAATACCGTCCCAAATTTTTTCACCAGTAGATTTTTCAGGTAGCTTACCACACATTTCACCTTCTTCAATTGAATTGGCAGCTTGTCGTGCCCTCTCTTCTGTAATCGCTTGAATTGAAGTTGTCCATTCCATATTCAACCCTTGCGTACTAAATGTACCACTTGCAGGACTAAACCCTTTCCCACTTTGAACTTCTGCAAGACCTGCAGCAATACTAGCTGCTAATTGAAGGGCTGTACTATAATTATTACTAGAGGTCTGATTGAATTGATACAAATGATCCAGCTTTTCTTGCAGTTTTTTCCTCATCACAGTAAAAAGATTCGCCATAGCGTCCATACCTGGGATTGGCATAGCTTGACTGATGGCTTCCATACTTGCTTTCATTCGGTCAATTTCTCGAATTTGTTCTAATATTTCTTGTTCAATTACATCTGTGGAAGCGACTTGTGATTGAAATTGACTTGGAAAAGCATCGTTCTGGCGAATTAACTCTTCACACAGATAAATGATTCCTTGCGCTAAAGGACGAAAGGTTTGTACAAAAAATGATTTTGCACTGCTATAAGTTTGTCCTTGTAGAACAGTATCAATTGCAAAGGCATCAATTGACTGAATGACTTGTTCCATACCTTGAATAGTAGCGTTACATACAGCATTCATACTTTGAGTTTGGCCTTGTACTTCTCCTAAATACATATTTAAGCTCATGCATTGACCTCCCTCGCTAATTGTTGTTGTTGATAGGAAAGGTCGTTTTCTAAATCACTAAGGTTTCGTCTTTCTTTAAGCAACGTTTCTTTTTGGTTTTCCAATTCAAATGTGACTTTTCGTTCAATATGTTGTGCCTCTTGATATGTATTCATAAAAAACTGAGACATTTCTCTATCACCATGCCAAGTTCCTAAAATTCGATCAAACAAACGATGGTTTCGACCTCTCCATTCATAAAAATCTGCTTCCGCTTGCTCCTGAATGTGAATCGCGGATTGATTTCGGTCTTGTTCTTCAAATACACTTCTTAACTTTTGATTTACTTGATTGATTTGTTTTTCAATATCTTGACTCATTATATTCCTCCTACTATTTTACCTTTACGTAGGTTGTCACATTAGCGAAAAGTGTTGTGAAGTTCGTTATCCATTCTCTCAAACTCTTGGGCTACTGAATGAATATTATCGACCGCTTGTTGAAAGGCAGTGGAAAATTGTTTCGTAAAATCTAACATTTGTTGATTCGCTTCTTGTGCTTTGGAATTAACAGATAGTGTTGTACGCGTCGCCTTTGTTATAGAACGATTTGTTGCACTTTGGATTATATTCGAAGCTGTTCTCATCTGCGTAGCAATTTGTTGTGCCGTTTGAAAATTACTTTGAAATTGTCCCATCACTCAAATCCTTTCTCTAATTTTCAGAAGATGCCAAAGAAATCCCAATAAATATATGAAAATTCCCTATTAATATCACTCTTTTTAAACGTGTGTCCAGCTAAGTTGGGCACGCAATCAAATGAGCCATACACTATAAGCTGTATGGCTCATTTGAAATGCCTGTTATATAGAGTATGACAATTTTTATTTCAAACCGAAATTACGTGATAATTCTTCATCATGAGAAGCAACAGCTTCTGCAGTTTTATTAAGCTGCATATTAATTTCTTGTAATAGCTGTGCGAAGTTTTGTACTTTTGGCTTTAATTGATTGAACTGTTGATCAAAACCTTCGAAAGCACGACCTTCCCATTCTCCTCTTAATTCATTTTGTAAATTTTGTAGTTGACTTAAAATGTCCTCAATTTGATTTGCACCTTGTCCATATTGAGCTGCTTTCGATTTAAGCTCCTCTGGTGACATACGAATTTGTCCAGCCATTTTCATTTCCCCTTTAATACATAATGAGCAAAATATAAATTGGTTAATTTTACTAAATATATTATAATGTATTATTTTGAACTTTAAAACATTTTATCTTTCTATTGAATATTAGAATATTAATATTCAACTTTTTCTTACTTTACAAGATTTTATGCAAAAAAGACCACCAAAAGGCAGTCCCTCAAAACTCAATCCCGTCCCGCGCTCCACTACTTTCTCATACAAATAATTCGCAACGATAATATCTACTACAGCCAAACCAACTGATTTGAAAATAGTAATCTCTTCATCATTTTCGTGACCAGCTTTTCCCCCTTATAATTTAACCAATTTCGGCGTGGAGATTGCTAGTTTTATCAAAATTTGAAGATTACCTGTTTCTAGATCCTATTCAATTAAGCAATCCTACAAATGCCTCTTCTTCCTCATCTATAAAACCTACAAATATAATTCCTTCAATATCCTCATGATTAAATACAAATGTATAATCAGGATTCATGTATCCTTCTGGATAAAAACAGCCAATATAGTCATACATCACAAGTTCTTTAATCCCAAGTTTTTGTTTTCTTCCATAGTTATTTATGTGAATTCAGCTCGTTTTTTTGTTTTGGGTGAAAAAATTTTTAACTTGATAGCAATGTGGTGCTGCCCTATTAGGCAAATTCGACAAAGAAAAGACACCTAAAGGTGCCTTCCTCCCACTTGAACCATCTTAATTTTATTGTGTTGTTATTATATAAGAAAAGAAGACATCGCTTAAGATGTCTTCTTTTCTTGTACACTTGGTGTTAAGAAGGTATTTATTGCTTAAAAACCATAAAAAAATATAACAATCATCGAGTAAACCTATTATAGCATCAATAAATAGAGTTTTTATATGTATTTTTACATATATATATAGATTTATTTATGTTTTATATATATAGTTAAATTGTCTGTTTCTTGTTTTAATTCGTTTGTTTATTTTGAGTGCTCCAGCAATGGAGCCTTTTTTTATGCAATAAAACATTTTCTTAGCATTACTTAGTTGATCTATATTAACTTTACCCCTTAAATTATATCTATATTTTACCAAATAATTATATAGATAACCAGTTTTTTCTAAAAATCTAGTGAATTGATAATTTTAATGTTAGTTGTTAATACTCATAGAAAAATTCATTATGCAATGAAAATTGAGAAATCAAGAATTATAAAAAACTTATAGTATCTTTTGTAAAAGCATATTTATAATTCGTATATTAATATGTTATAATTTAATTTCTAAAACTACCAAAAAAGGACTGCCAGTAATGGTGGTCTTTTTTATATTGGTGAGATTGTACTAGTATAATAAAATAGGATTAACTGTTTATTGTGAGTTTGATTGGTTATCCCTTCTTTCCATTTGGAAGGAAAGGGGTAATATACCTATGGAGTTTTTGTTTGAGCTTCTAAAAGAATTTGTGAAAGCCATTGTACGTGAAGTGTCTGCGTATGTTTTTAGGAAACAAATTTTAGAAAAAGATAACAAAAAACCCACCCTTTTGCTTCCTCGTCGCCGTCGGAAGCAAAAGGGTGGGTTTCGTAAAAAATAAATGATCACGTTATATCCCTAATTGATTGTAAATTGATTTGAATACGTGAATTCACCACGATATTTAATTGCAGCGACATAAGTACCGCTTGTATAGCTATCTGTGATAGGGGTTTGCCAAATTTCTGTTCCAGGAATAAATTCTGGTTCTATTGTTTGGAATCGTTCTAGGGTACCATTTGTGTGGATTTTAAAAATTTTCATTTGCGCACCAAAATGTTCTCTACCAAAGTGCTGTGTTAAGTAAAATGTATCACCAGTTATTAAATTCCCAATCTTCCAATCTGGTTGATATGTACTTTCCTCTGAATTTTGTAAATCCACAATGGTTTTAAATCCCCAATCATCATTAAGTGGATCTGAGTAAGCTGCAGTTGCTTGTGAGGTAGGTTTACTCATTTCTATTGCAGTAAAACCGCTAAAAGTTAATGCCCCAATTAATGCTAATTTTCCTAACTTCATTATTGTTTCCCCCCTATTAATTTTTGTAATTTTTAAAACCAGAAATCATACACACATAATAATATAATCTACTGTATTATATTTCAAATATTTTCTAATAAACTCCATAAATAAAAAGGCACCCCAAAGGTTCCTTCCTCCGATTTGAATCACTTTAATTCTAAGAATATGTATTGGACTCCCATTCAAGTATTATTTTTCCTAATGAACAATTGGAATATTTTAGGTTTTTCACTATTTTTATGTTAAGATATTTTGGTTGATATTCATCTTATTTTAGGAGGTTGGAAGATCTGTTACATGCTTTTCATATGGATTTTAGCTTCTATACAGAAAATATAAAAGTTTTAGGGTTATTAGGGAATTCTACTCGCTTATCAATTGTTTGTAAATTGATTACATATAGTGAACGTATAGGGAAAAGACTTCATTTTAAAATAAAAGATAATAAAACAATGAAGATTATTAGGGTTACAAAGTTAATTTTAATTACTTTCGATATAAATGCTTTTGCTATAACTTAATTGTGTAAAATCACAAGTAGTCCACCTACGGAAATAGGTGGGCTTGAAATTCATAAAAAAAAGACACCTAAAGGTGCCTTCTGCCGACTTGAACTATCTTAATTTTAATAATATGTATTGGATTCTGTCCCAAATATTATTGTGCCATGTTAAGTTATTGTATTTTATTTTTGCACCAGAACTGTTTTCTTTTCATAGGGTAATTTGTCCAATTAAAAACTACTTCCACTACAAAGATCAACTCTTTAATAGAGTTGATCTTTTTTAATTTTGAATATTTTAATTTTTAATAACAATACAATCCTATATTATGTTAACATATAAGTATATCCCAATATTACCAATAATTATTAAATTTTCCACAGTAATATTTGTTACTAGAAACTTCTATTTCACTGCTTTTTTCGCTGTTGTTCTCTCATAAAATAATAATAAAACCTCTTAACTTATTTGAAAGGCGTTATTATTTCAACTAACATTTAAATCTTAAAATACCCTTTCTTGATCCCGCAAAAATAATAAAGATGAATATATGAACAATGAATTAAAAACAATTATTATAAACTGAAAATTTACTTTTTATTTACAAAAAAATGAGGATATGGTAAATTTAAATTGTAAGATTTTACATTAGTGTAAAATCTTAACAAAATATAAACTGATAGAAATGGGGAATTAGTATGAAAAAAGCTATTATCGGTGCAATTGCTGCAGGTGTTTTAGTAGTTCCAGCTTCAATGAATGTATTTGCCGCAGAAAAAACAGTTGGAAAGTCCGAAATTGTGACAGCGGATAGCACAATAACTGAAGGATTTGTAGCAGATGAAAACAATTCTGGCAATAAACCTCAGTTATACGCAGGTGTAACGTCTGGTAAAGCAGACGGTGGGTATTGGATTAGAGGAAAAAGAGATGGAAACGTCATTTCCGAATATAAACATTATACAAAACAAGGTAGAGCAACAGTTACAAATGGAAAAGGCGTCTACAATGATGGAAAATGGCAGAAGAAAGATGTATTTAGCAAAGCAAAAGCTACATGGACATCTAGTGGTACAAATAAAGCGAATTACGATAATAAATAATATTCAAAAACAAGAGAAGTTTAAAAACTTCTCTTGTTTTTGAATATAGATAATTAGTGATATTAGATTTTTCTAAGAGGTGTTTGCATGAAAAAAATCATTTTTATTTTAATGGCAGCAACGCTGGCATTAACTGCATTTTTATCTTTAAATATTTTTAAAGAATATAAAACACAACAGTTATTCTATAAAAATACAACTAGTATTACTTTAAATTTTGAAGAAGAGAAAAGTTACACTAAGAATTACATTGAATTTTTACAAATTTTAGCAAAGAAATATAATGTGAATATTTCAAAATACATATACCCGGGAGAAAATGATTTACATATTTTCACAACTGATACTGGTTTAAATAACCATATCAAGTTAAAATCAGGGAAGTTTCCAGAAGTAAATTCAAACAAATTTATAAGTACTTCTGAAATTGAGAGCACAGATCAAATTGGTATTATAAAAAGAATAGATTCGAAAACTAAAATAACTATCCAACCTTTAAGTGCAGATGAAAATTTTGATGGAAGTGGTATGTACTATATCTCGACTCAAGATAAAGAAAAAATAAATGCCATGTTAAAAGAACTAAATGAAAATGTAGCTAAAACAGAAATTTTTGGCGAAAATAAAGCCAATTTTATATATTTACTTGAGAGCAATGGGTTTCAAATATTTTGTATATTTTTGATTGTATTATGCATCTTTGTTGCGATTATTCACTATATCATTCGTAGATTGAAAGATATAGCTATCATGCAAACATTGGGCTATACAAGAAAAAAAATAGTTAGCTTCTTTATCTTTAATTTAGGGAAAATCATGATACTATCAAGTCTTATGATTTATGTATTATTTATTATGTATTGTATATTTACAGATAGTACAGATTTTTATTTTGAATTATCATGTATTTTTTGGATTATAGCAATTACATTGAGTTTTATTTTAATTATACCTATCACAATAATTACGATAGTAGCCTTTACTAGAAATATAAATGTTTCAAAAATAAAAGGTAACAAGCCATATATATTAGTTAGCACATTAAATTTCACTTTAAAATTTCTATTTATAGTCGTAATGTTATTGTCCACGTATCATTGGAAAATCCTATCGAATGAACTCAATCAAAAGATAGATAATTTATCTAATTGGTCAAAAACTAAACATATTTATAAAACTCAAGTTACTTTCGCTAAGGGCGACGATTTAGGTGCGGAAGAAAAAATTAGCAAAAAAATGAAAGACCTTTACTTGGATATGGAAAAACAACATGGTGGCTTTCTAATTAGTACGTCAAATTATGACAAAATAGATGGAAAGTATATCTATGATTTAAATAATGAAAATGGGGATCCGAAGTTAGAACCTTCTGGAAATAGTGTTACTATAAATTCAAACTATTTATCTTATAATCCTATTAAATCAGTTAAAAAAACAATCAAAGAGCAAATTATTCATGATTCGAATACTATGAATATATTAGTGCCTGAAAAATTAAAGGAATATGAGAAGGAAATATATAAGAATTATAGAAAACATTTTTATTTCCAAAAAGTTGAAGTTGATAACATTTATAATGAGGAACTAGGAAGAGAGAAAAATAATACTAAAGAACAAGAGTTAAATATAAATATTATATATGTAAAAAATAATCAAGATTATTTTACTTATGATTCAACTATAAAAGCGGAAGATAAAAATCTCATTAGAGATCCTATTGCAATTATTGATACAGGTATCTTCAATCAATCCTTTTATTTGTCATATGTTGCATCTGAATTTTATTTTAAAACTAATAGTGAGCAACCATACGATAGTATAAGGGCTACTATTACTAAAAATGAGGCTCAATCAACTATACAAAATATCACCTCAGTATATGATCGTTTAGCGTTTGAAATTCAAAACCTAAAAACAGAAAAAGAAAATTTATTGATCGCAATGATCATATTAATCGTCTCGAATTTTCTAATAACTTATAACACTATTTCTAGTTACTATGAAAAAAACAAGTTCAATTTGTATATTAAACAATTATTTGGATTTAGCGCTATAAAGCGCAATAAAATTATGATTACTTTATTGTTATTAGTAAATATTATACCTATTATATCTGTATCTATATATGTTATTGATACTTATGTGATTTCTATAGGTATTTTGATCCTAATCTTAGAAATTTTAATAAGCTATTTCTTTGATAAGAAATTAAGCAATCAAACATTCAATGCTATCATAAAAGGAGAACATTAGTAATGATTGAATTAGTGAATATAAATAAGAAATTTGGTAATAAAGTTGTATTAAAAGACTTCTCATTGAAGATTGAAGATACAGACTTCATCGCAATCGTTGGGGAAAGTGGAAAAGGAAAAACGACGTTATTAAATATTATTGGTTTATTAGAACAAAGCGACTCTGGAGATATAATTATAGAAGAACAAATGAATCCAAACAAAAAGCAAACCTTACTATTGCAACGTGAAAAATTAGCTTATCTATTTCAAAATTACGCTTTAATGGAAAACGAAACGGTAGAGAAAAATTTATTAATAGCCCTAGAATATCAAAAAAATATCGATAAAAGAAAAATAATAAAAGAAGCTTTACAAAAAGTGAATTTGCCTAATTATGAGAAGAAAAAAATTTTTGAGCTTAGTGGTGGAGAACAACAAAGAATCGCTTTAGCAAGAATACTTATTAAAAAATGCGACTACATTTTAGCTGATGAGCCAACTGGTAATTTAGATAACAATAATCGAGATTTAGTGTTTAATATATTAAAAGACCTTAATGAAGATGGAAAAACGATAATATTTGTTACACATGATATGGAATTGGCCTCTAGAGCAAAAAAAATTATAACAATTTAGCGTAGGTTAAAAAGAAACTATTTTTACCCCTACCATTAAAATAGTATGAGACTGATATTAATGCATCATTTGCAAAACGAAAGGACGATTTTTATGTATTTATAGAATCGTCTCTTCGTTACTATACGTATCCTTATTAAAGTCATTAAAATGGGGCCTGTTGCAAAAAATCGAGAAGCTGATATTGTTGTATGAAATATTGTATAAAAGAAGCTTATAACGATTTAATAGTGATGAATTATTAAATCAGTTGAAATCTGTTCGTAAAAAAGTAAGGTATGTAGAAAACAGCGCTAGTAATTGGGCTAGGATTAATCCCACTCTGTTCTTAATTTAAGGAATTCCAAAACGTTCTAACTTCAATGGAAGACCGCCTGCACCACAAGCTTAATTGTTCTGCAAAGAAAGTCATACTACTTGTATGGCTTTTTCTTTATTTTAGTTACTTAAGCCCTACATTTTTATCTGATTTGCTTCTGCTGGTGTAGAAGAGGGAAAAGATATAGAAACATAAAGTGAAACTTTAATCAGCCCTCACCAATTGGGCTTTTACGGGCAGCCCGCCCCCCCACCTAATTTCTTTGCTTCCGCTGAATTTTGAAATGGGGATCTTACCGCCCGTTAATGCGGGATAAAAGAAAACCGCCTGAAATGATATGTACTTGAATAGTAGTACATAAAAAAATACAAATAACAATAAATTAAATATCATTAAAACAAAAAGGAGATGTCCCAGGCATGGTACTAGGACATCTCCTTTACTTATCTAAATTTCTAAACTCTATACAGCACTATCATTTAAACAATTATTAAATATATCTTCTAACTAAAACATCGTATTATCATTAGCTGCTTCACTTGGAATCTCTTGAATTACATCCCAGTGTTCGACAATCTTTCCATCCTTGATACGAAATATATCCACTATAGCAACTCCCTTATCTTGAGAATTAGTACGAGAATGTACATGAAGAGCAACTGTATCCCCTTCAGCTACTACACGTTTAATCTCTGCAGAGGAATTAGGATTTTTAACAAAATCCTCCTTAAAGAAATCCATGAAGGCTTTTCGTCCATCAGCAACAAAAGGATTATGTTGCTTATAATCTTCACTAACATATTTAGGGATAGTATCGATATTATGTTTGTTAAAAACTTCATTATAGAAATCAACTACCATCTTTTTATTCTTTTCATTTTCTTTTACTTCTTTTGATACAGAAGCGACATTTTCGCTCTTTATTGAGTTCCCTTTGTTATTACCGGTGGAAGCTTGAAATATCAAAGTCGATACAATTCCTAAAATAAACACAGAAATAATTATTACTATTAAACTTTTCTCTAATTTCATATATACCTACCTCTTCTACTTAAATAAGTTTTCTTCTATAAAAAGCTTGAAGAAGGAGAAACCTTCCCCAAAATGTAATGTCAGGGGTAATGTTAGGAATTTCATTTATCCTAACCTCCCCCTATACAAGGCATATTAGAAACGATTAACTCTAACTTAATACCTCATTAACAGTTGCACTGTCCACAATTTGAATAAACTTCTTAACATTATCGTTCTCATCAAACTTATAAAGATGACAAAAATCTGCTACAAATGACTTCCCTGTAGCTTTATATGTTCCACTATATTTTCCATACACGATAACAGTATCGTTATTAAAAGTATAAATTTCATCTTTAGCACTATAGTCATCCCATTCCGTGCCAAGACGTTCATGTACGTTTTTCACTACTTCATCTGGACCTATATAAGTACCTGCATATGGAAACCCAGCAGCTTCTGTCCAAGATACATTTTCACTTAAATACGTTTTGAACGCATCCAATTTCCCTTCGCCAGTTAACACATACGTTTCATGTAATAGTTTTTGATATTTATTCATATCATTAACCCCAAGGCATTTCTTTTGTTACAACTTTTGCACTTAATTCTAATACACCTTTATTTGCATAGCCTGGATATGCTGCTTCAAGTTTTGCCACAAAATCTTTTGAAGTTCCACTTTCCTCAGAAGCTTGAACCGCCGTTCTTAGATAATCCATTGTCGCAGTAAGTGCTTGATTATTTAGGGATTTTTCGATTGATCCATGGCTAGGCACAATTATGTCAGCATGTAATGCTTGTAATACTTTCAAGTTCTCAATCCATGCCTCCATAGCCGCTTTTGAGTTAGTATCCGCTAAGAATACATGTATTTCGTTAAATACATCAATACCACCAATTAATACTTTTAGTTCTTTATTAAATAGGCTAGTTCTGTAATGATCTAAGCCTACTAGTTCAAATGTTAACCCCTGAAAATCAATCGCTTTTTCTTTAAATACTTGAGGTAATACCACGTTACTTGGTGCATTTTCTCCAAGGGCGTCTTTCCAAACTTTTAATTTCCCTAAGACAGAATGAACGATATGTTCAACAGTAGACTCCGTAGCATACGCTATAGCTTCTGGGTAAACGGCTTTAATGCTCTCTAATCCAAAGTAGTAGTCTGGATCCCCATGAATAATAAAGATTTTATCTAGAGATAAGTTGTTTTTTTTCAAATACTCTACAATTTCTTTCGAATCAAACTGCGTAAATTTTGAGTTTATTAAAAATGCATGTCCTGCTTTCTCAACTAATGTTGCTGTGACCATAAAGCTTTTTTCGTCCGAACTAAACACCGTTAATTTCACATCTTTTTGATTTGTATCGATTGTTTTAAACATAGTATGTTATTCTCCTTTTGTTAAAGTTATTAACTAATTATCATATTTTTATCATGTTCCGATAAAGTGAAACTTTAATCAGTGGGGGTTTTGTTCATCCCCCACTGATTATTAGTTGAACCAATCGGACTTTTACGGACAGTTGATCCCCCACCTAACTTCTTTGCTTCCACTGAATTTTGAGGTGGGGGTCTTACTGCCCGTTAAAGCGGGATAAAATCTCCCACTCCCATTTATCTCAAAGTGTAATAGTACTGGCGAATATTCCGGAGATGAATGTCAGGTGGCCTAAGATAACATGTTTGCTACCATATCCTAAATTTTCTTAATATAAATTTTTAAAACGCGCTTCAATTTTATCCGGCGTCATTACACCACCACCAATAGGAATAATTTGATTATCCTTTTGTAAAAGTAATGAAGGATAGCTATTAACACCAAGCTGTCGAACTTTATTGAAATCATTTTGGACATCTATTATTGTTTCTTGAGCGTTTAAACGTTCTAATACTTGTTCAGGGTCTAAACCATGCTCGATTGCAATCTTGCGATATGTTTCAGGATCACTCAGACTTTGGCCCTCATAATAAAACGCTTTTTGCATAGCCGAAGTGAATTCTAATAAACGGTCTGGCGCTAATGAGCGTAAAGCTGAAAAGCCAATTGCAGCATCTTTCGAATTCATTTTAAAAGTCCCTTCCTCCACTAATTTTTGATATGAAGGACCAAATTCAGCACCTGTAAGTTGATTAATTCTTTTATTTCCTTCTTCTATATATGAGAAGTTTTTCATTGGTAAATTATCTAAAAATAACCCTCCACATAAAACCGTTAATGGCACTTCAGTGTGGTTTTTGTAAAACCCTTTAATACTTTCTGAAAAACCATAGCACCATCCACAATATGCATCCCATACGTAAATAAGATTATCTTGTTTCGTCTCCATTTAAATCTCCTACCTTTTTTTTATTATCCAGCTCAACTAAATTTTTGGTTTATATAGGTACATCTTTTTATACCTTATTCTTTTTTAGATACCTTACTATATTTCCCCAAAACTAATATTTCCAAAGAAAGACCCACCAAGATTTTTAACAAAAGATAACATTGCACTTTATTGCCCCGTAACAGAAAATACTAAAGCTTGGAATATGCATTGATTTGAATGTGTTAGTAACTTTCTACACCGGGTGGCAACGTATGGACCACCATCCTTAATTAAATATATAAATCATATTTTTAGCAGATATTAGTTGTAACTAAATTAATTACATCATTATGTAACCATTTTAGTTACAACTAATATAGAAGTCAATTCTTTTTTTCGAAAACATTAAATTTCTACATTATAACGAAATTCTGTGTTAACTTGTAACAAAAAAAGAGGAGCCATCTCCTCTTAATAAATAAACACTATTTAATTTGTTCCTTGTACTCACGGTTAACAACTACATACCATTTTCCTGTATCAAATTTTTCTTTATTAATCACATAAACTTTACTTTCTCTCATTACCTCCCCTGGTTTTAATCCCTTAGTAATACTAGAGGTCTCGCCTTTTTCAACCGCATAACTACTAGCTGCCAACACATCACTTTGGTAAGCATTATCATTTTCATCTACTAAATCCACTGATGGTAAAACGGCTAATTTCATCGGTTCGTTTGTGATATTTTTCCCTTCTGCTTCTACAACAATAAAGACATGTCCATCTTCAGGTTTTTGGAATCCTATACTCTCTTTACCAACCTTATCTCTTTCTACAACTCTTTTTACAGTTACATCAAATTTAGGTGTATGAAAATCCTTGTTTACAGCATACTCTTTTTCTTTTATTTTTGATTTCTCTTTTGCTTGTTCTGTATTTTTCTGCTTTGTATTCTCTTTCGTTTTCGTCTCATCAGTCGTTTGCACTTTCTTTTCTTCTTGTTTAGAATTGGTTTCTTTAGATTCTGAAGAAGTTTTGTCGGATGTATTGCCGCAACCAGATAAATTGAATACTAAAGCGCCACCTAAAATACATGTAGTAAATTTTTTCAACATCTCTTTTTATCCCCCAATAACACGATATGTAAATTTCTTACTTATCATAGCAAAAAACACCACATTAAATTGTTGCATCTTGTCGAATGATTAAGAATAATCAAGTTACTCCACGTCCTCTTTTATTATAAAGGTAAATATAACGTCTATAAAACCTGCTATAATAGGTTTTTACACCGTTAGCATACAATTTTTTACTTTCGGTAATGTGCCCCCCATTTGAAGGATAATTGAAATATTAAGACCAACTGATAGAGGTGTTTATGTGGAATTATTTGAGTATTATAAAAAGAAAGGGAAGTTTAAATTTTTTATTGGAATTGGTGTTTTTATTTTGGCACTATGTGCTGTATATGAAAAGTGGGGACATATTAATTGGGGACAGGTTATTTTTATTGTTATAGTTTCGTTTGTTTTTTTAGGAATTGGTTTTTTGCAATTAAGAAAAGGGAAGTTATTAGAAAAAAATATTGTTAAAAATAGTATAACACTTTGGGATACTAATACTTTTGTATTATTAGAATTACCAGAAGGTAATAAACATTTTGGATTATATACTCCTGATGGAGCTTATGTAGCAGGAACAAAGCTAATTTCAACTGATATGATGACAGTATCTTCTTTAAAAAATAATCACGTTGTTGGATTGGAAGCAAGTGATGGAGAAATTCTTGCATATTTTCAAAGTGAAGTTGAAAATTATGATTGGGCTATTTATGATTCGAATTATAATTGTGTAGGTATGTTTAAAGAAAATATGATACAAGGATTTGGAATGGTACGTGGTTCTTTGATGAATGAAAAAGAGATAAAAATTTCTGAGATAGAAGTGGAATTTGATTTTTTCGAAACGTCTTTTCGTACAATGGATGATCGTATATTAATAAACTGCAAGAGGGGATATATGCCTTTAGAATGGAGTGAAAGATTTGGCTTAAATGTACCGATTATTAAATTAGGTAATAATATTTCTAATGCTGAAAAAATATTTGGTTTAGGTATTCTTCTTTATATTTTAGAAACAATTAAAGTAAGAAAAAGTAGGATTTTTAATGATTAGAATTAATTATTTATATTATGAAATTTATTGAATCTTTTATTAGAGATTACATCGCCGAAAGTGAAATATTGTATATTTTAGAATTACTTTACGTTTACTTTTTAAAATTGATGAGCATTTGTTATGCCAGAACCAACTGGAAATGGAAACGGCAAGCGAGTATACTCCGCTTGCCGTTTTTTCATAGCTTCGTATGTATTTGAATCCCTTTCGCTTTCTCTTCTTCACCCTTCACGCGTACAATTAAATCATATGACCCAGGTTTTGGCGCTTCAAAAGAAAGCAAACCTTCTTTTTGAGAAGTGACTTCTTCTTCATAAATGACCTTATCATCTTTTGTGACTTGCAATAAAATCGTACCTTCTTCAACTGCTGCCTCATAAGGAATTTCCACATTTCCTTTTTCAGCTTTAAGCGTTTGTAAATCGTAATACCCCTGCAAAGAAAAAAGCACCAGGTCCCCCCTAGTGCTCTCCCTCTAAAACAAATGACAAGCCACCTCATGCCCCTTCGCAATCTCCACCATCTTCGGTACTTCCTGCGCGCATTTTTCAGTGGCGAATTTGCAGCGCGTTCTGAATTTGCAGCCGGATGGTGAGTTTAGTGGGCTTGGCACTTCTCCCTCTAGGATGATCCGTTCTTTTCCTATGTTTGTTGGATCTGGTTCTGGCATAGATGAGAGTAGTGCTTGTGTGTATGGATGTGCCGGTTTTGTGTATAGGTCTTCGCTGTCGGCAATTTCTACTATGTTTCCTAGGTACATGACTCCGATTCGGTCTGATATGTGTCTTACCATGGATAGGTCATGCGCGATGAATAAATATGTGACGCCTGTTTCTTCTTGGATGTCTTGCAGCATGTTTACGACTTGTGCTTGGACTGAGACATCGAGTGCTGAGATTGGTTCGTCACATAGGATAAAGTCTGGTTTTACAGATAGTGCACGCGCGATGCTAATGCGCTGGCGCTGGCCTCCGCTAAATTCGTGCGGGTAGCGATATAAGTGTTCTTCTTTTAATCCTACCTTTTTCAGAAGGTCTAAAATGATTTCTTTTTGTTCTTCTTTTTCGTAGGAACCGTGAATGTTCATCGGTTCGCTAATAATTTGGAATACGTTCATTGCCGGGTTTAATGATGCGTATGGATCTTGGAAAATGATTTGCATTCTTTTTCGATATTCTTTTAGTTCACTTTCCTTTAAACTTGCGATATCTTTTCCGTCAAACAAAACGTTACCTGAAGTGACATCGTGTAAGCGAATGATACTTCTTCCTGTCGTTGATTTTCCGCAGCCAGATTCTCCTACTAACCCGAATGTTTCACCCTTTTTAATAGTGAAGCTTAAGTCATCGACTGCTTTTAATTGCTCTGTTTTCCTGCCAAATAGTCCTTTTTTAATAGGAAAATACTTTTTTAAGTTCCGAACTTCAATTAAGTTTTCTTCATGCATGGAAATCACCTACCGCCCTATCGTTTAGCCAGCACATGGAACGTCGTTCGTTTCCGATTTCAAAATATGGTGGACGTTCTTTTTCACAAATATCCATCGCATACGGGCAACGCTCTGCGAATGGGCAACCTTGTGGCGGGTTTAATAAGTTTGGCGTTACACCTTGAATAGGAGCGAGTCTTTCTTTTCCGTTCGCTATTTTTGGCAAAGAGTTTAATAGCCCTTTCGTATATGGATGATTCGGCGATTGGAAAATATCAAGTACAGGTCCTTCTTCCATAATAAGCCCGCCGTACATAACGATAACGCGCGTACAGTTTTGTGCGACTATCCCTAAGTCATGCGTAATAAGAAGTAACGCCATGTTCGTTTCGTTTTTTAAGTTTTTCATTAAATCTAGTATTTGCGCCTGTATCGTTACATCAAGTGCAGTCGTCGGTTCGTCAGCAATAAGAAGGTCCGGATTACAAGACATCGCCATTGCGATCATAACCCGCTGCTTCATACCACCGCTTAGTTCATGCGGATATTGTTTTACCCTTTCTTCTGGTGACGAAAGGCCGACTTGTTTTAACAAGTTGATCGCAATCTGCTCTGCTTCTTTCTTTTTCACTTTTTGATGACGTATAATTACTTCCGTCATTTGTTTCCCAATTTTCACGACTGGATTTAGCGCTGACATTGGGTCTTGAGAGATAAGTGAAATTTGATTTCCTCTAATAGAACGTAATTCTTTTTCAGATTTAGAAAGTATGTTTTCATTATGAAAAAGGATTTCCCCTTCTTTCACTTTTCCTGGTGACGTAACGAGAGACATAACAGACTTCGCCATTACACTCTTTCCGCTTCCAGATTCCCCAACGATACCGACTACTTCTCCTTTATTTAAGCGAAATGTAACGCCGCGAACCGCTTCAACTTCGCCACTTTCTATGAAAAAAGAAGTCTTTAAATTTTTCACTTCTAGTAGTTTTTCAGACACGCTTCTCACTCCTTTCACTTAACACTTTAGTTTTCATGTCCGGCTCCTTTTGGTGCGAAAGCTTTCTTCAATGCTTCACCAATTACGTTAAAACTAAGTACCGTTAAAAGGATAAGGAATCCTGGGAAGAGTGTTAAATACCAAGCTTCACCAATATATCCTTGCGCATTGTTTAGCATGCTGCCCCAAGAAGAATCTGGTTCTCTAATACCTAAACCTAAAAAACTAAGTGATGATTCCATTAAAATCGATGTCGCAATTGTTAATGTCGCAGCGATAATAATGGTTGATAAAATGTTAGGAATGATATGTCTTACAATAATCATAAGTGATTTTTGTCCTGATACTTTTGCGTATAAAACGTACTCACGCTCTTTTACAGATAACGTTTCTGCCCTTACAATACGGGCGGTGTCCATCCATGTTAGTAATCCGATAATAAGAACTAACGTCGTAATTCCTGGTTTTAAATACGCATTTAATAGTAGCATTAAAAAGAATGATGGAATTGACATAAGTACTTCAACAACCCTCATTAAGAAGTTGTCTAACTTTCCACCAAAATATCCGCTAATTGTTCCAACTGCGGTACCGATTGTAATAGAAACAACCATCGCAAGAAAACCGACCGCAAGTGAAACTCGTCCGCCATATAACGCTCTCGTTAAGTAATCTCTTCCGTAATCATCCGTTCCGAAAGGATGACTCATACTTGGTTCTTGTAAGCGATCTGGAATCGACATTTTGCTAGGATCGTACGGCGATACGAATGCGAAAATTGATGCGACCGTTAAAATCGCAAGTATAATAACTCCCATTGCAACAAACTTATTTTTCGTAAAGCTATGTTTTATCGTTTGAAATCTCCTATTATTCATTCCAAATCACCCCCTCATTCGAATGCGCGGATCTACTACGCCATATAAAATATCAGCAATTAAGTTACCGAGAATTAACATGAATGATGATAGTAATGTAATTGCCATGATAATCGGATAATCAAATCTAAAAATAGCATTTACCCCCAGTGAACCAAGACCCGGCCATGAAAATACTGTTTCTGTAATAAACGCTCCGCCTACTAAACTTGGAATCGATAATCCGAAAATTGTAATGATCGGTATTAGTACATTTCGAAGTACGTGATTAAATAACACTGTTTTCTTTGAAGCGCCGTACGCATATTGAATTTGTACATATTCTTCTTCTAATTGCTGAATCGTACTTGAACGAATATATCTCATATAAACAGATACGTTTTGGAACGCTAGCACCATACAAGGTAAAATGCCGTGTTGCACAATATCCCAGACAGAATCTTTACCAACGGTGCGCATACCCATACTCGGAAGTAGGTTCAATTTTAAAGAGAATAAGTAGACTAATAGTAGTGCAAACCAGAAAACCGGCATAGAAATACCAACGTATGAAATAAAGTTTACAATGCGGTCAAAGAATGAATTCTTTTTCACACCTGTAAATAGTCCAAGCGGTATTGCGATTACGAATGAGACGAGTAAAGATGATCCCATTAACCCAATTGTTGCAGGTAATCTTTCTGTGATAAGTTCCAAAACAGGACGATGATTTTGAAGTGAGTAACCAAAGTTTCCTGTTAAAATGTTTTTTAACCATAAAAAATACTGCACGTAAATTGGTTGATCTAGTCCTAAACTTTTGCGAATACGCTCCACATCAATTGGACTCATGTTTGGCGTTACAAAGTTTCGAACCGGATCCCCCGGTGCTAGTTTTATTAATAGAAAAGAAATAATAGAAATAACAAATAAAAGCGGAATTGCATTTAAAAGCCTCTTCGCAATTACTTTATACACAAACTTCCCCCCTCAAGCTAAAGAAGCTGATTTCCACCAGCTTCTTTATTGTTTCTTATTTCACTTCATAAATCTTAGATAGATCTTCAAACATTGTGACAGGAATTGCTTTCGCTTCTTTTAATCCATCAAACTTTTTATCTACTGCAATAACTGCTTTCGGATACGCGATTGGTAGATAAGGTACGTCTTCTCTAGCTGTCTCTTGAATTTTATGGTATAGCTCTGCGCGTTTTGTTTTATCTGTCTCAACTGCAGCTTCTTCCCATAACTTATCGAAATCAGCGTTTTTATATCGTGCATAATTGTATTCAGCATTGCTTAAGAATAAGCTCTTATATGAATCTGGCTCAGGTCCCATTATGTAACCACCAAATGTAATGTCATATTCTTTATTCTCTTTATCTAAGCCTTTTTCACTTGCCGCACTAGCATCTAATGCATTTAGTTCAACTTCTAAGCCAACTTCTTTTAATTTTTGTTGTGTATATAACGCTAAGCTTTCCATAATTTTATTATTCGTTACATACATCACACGTACTTTTTCCTTATCTTTCACGCCAGCTTTTGCTAATAAATCTTTCGCTTCTTTTTTATCATACTTATAGTCTTTAATATCTTTCGCATAATACATAGCGTCTGGCGTTAAGATTGAATTTGCTGGTTCTGCAAATTCACCTGAAACGAATGCTGAGTTAATCATTTCTTTTTTATCTAACGCATGCGCAATTGCTTGACGCACTTCTTTTTTCTTCATAAGATCAGTATTCATGTTATAAGATAAGTAGAATAATCTACCTTCAGGGAATGTCACCATTGAGAAGTTCCCAGTGCTATCTAATTTCTTAAAGTCTTGCGGCTCAATCATCTTCATGTTGATTTGACCATTTTGCAGTGAAACATTTGCTGTATTACGGTCTTTTACAACTCGGTATACGATAGAGTCTAACTTAGCTTTCCCACCTACATAATCATCGAATCGATCTAATGCAACGTACTCATCTGATTTATACTCTTTAAATTTAAACGGCCCTGACCCTACAGGCTGTAAGTTTTTCTTACTCTTCGCTAAATCTGCTTCCCCTTCAAATACATGTTTCGGAATTGGGAAGAAATCATTCATCACACCTTCGAAAGATGCGCTTACTTGTGGTAAAACGAATTGAGTTGTTAACTCATCTACCTTTTTCACCTCAAGCGGCTTTCCTTTAAAAATAAAGTTTTCACGACTTGAGCTATTTTGCTTCTCATCCAAAATAGATTGGAATGTAAATGCTATATCGTCTGATGTAATTTTCTTACCATCATGCCATTTCAAATTATCTTTTAATTTCAATGTCCACGTTAATTGATCTTCTGAAGGCGTAAAGCTCTCAGCAAGAACAAACTTTTTCTTACCGTCTTCCATATGATATAGCGGCGCATATAAAGCTTGCTGCACAGTTAATGACACACGATCATTCGCATAAAGCGGATTCATCGTATCTGGATTATCGCTAACACCAATCGTTAACATTCCTCCATCTTTCGGAGTCCCTGATTTACTAGTGCCCGCTTGCTTCGAATCTTTTTCCCCTGAACAAGCAGCTAATGCAATAAATAATAGTAGGACAAATGGTAATACAAACAACTTCTTCTTCATATTTCGACCCCTCTCGACTATTTACACCTATAAGAAAACTCGGAATTAATACCGAGTTTTCTTATAGGTTTTAAATTACCACTACCGGTATGTATTGTCAAACTTTTTCGCAAAGGTAGAAAGTTTGTAATCTATTAATGCATTCTTGCGATAAACTATATTTATGCGGAGGAGAAAATAAAAAGACCACGAATAAGTAGCCTCATAAAATGAGTTAAAAAACTATCAACTTACAGAAAACCCCTCTAAAATGATTGTTTTATATGATCGAAAATGTAGAATGAAATTAAAGACAAAAAACACATTTAGGAGGTTATCATGACATTTGATGAATTGAAAAAAAATAAACCAACAACCTCATGGGTTGAGTATGATGAAGATGGGGAATTTTTTACTGAAGAAAATATAAGTGCAACAAATACAGTTCTTGACACTTACATTAACAACTTACAGCGATTAGGAGAGAATCCAACCGAAGTCGAAGTAATGCAAGTTGTTAAAGAGGTAGTTATTAAATTAAATGAATTAAATATCGAACATGAACATTTTATCGAAACAATGGAAAGAGAAGATCTCTATGAATTTATCGATACAGCAGCACGAATAGCTGGCTTAGAATCCGAGGAAGATATAACAGAAGAATGGCGTGAATGGTAAAAAGCTGTACCTCTAATTATTAGAGGTACAGCTTTTTTCATACACCAATTGAATGAATGATGTGATGTCCGCGCAGAATTCATATATTTAAACATAATATTAAAAGTATTTAATTATAAATACTAGCACACCCATCCTGACAAAAAAGACCACCAAAAGGCAGTCCCTCAAAACTCAATCTTATTCCCTACTCCTTGCTCCACCGCTCTCTCATACAAATACTTCGCAACGATAATATCTACTACCGCCAAACCAACTGATTTGAAAATAGTAATCTCTTCATCATTTTCGCGTCCAGCTTTTTCTTTGCTTATAATTTGACCAAGTTCAGCGTGAATGGCGTTTGCTTTGAATAGCCCTTCTTTTATTGGAACTTGAAGGTCTCCTGTTTCGTCTAGTGCTGCTTCTTTTGATTCGACTACTACTTTGTTTGCTTTAGCTATGGCATGTGAGGGTAGTTCTTGCATGCTCGGTTTGAATGAGCCGACGGCGTTTACGTGGACGCCTTTTTGTAGTTTTTCTGAGAAGACTGGTGTGGATGCGTTCGTAGTTGTGACGATGATGTCTGCTTCGCTTATTGCTTCATTTGCATTTGTGTGAACATATGCAGGTTTGTTGAATCTCTCTTGTATATACTCCGCAAATACATACGCCTTTTCTTCTGTTCGATTGTATAAAATGACTTTTTCGATAGCTCTTACCGCAAATACAGCTTCAGCAATTCCCTTCGCCTGTTCACCCGTCCCGATGATACATAAAGTTTTTGCGTTATGACGAGCTAAATATTTTGTCGCTACTCCTGATAAGGCGCCTGTTCGAATCATCGTTAAGTACGATCCTTCTAAAAGTGCGAGCGGTTCTCCCGTTTGAAAGTCTGATAGCATCACAATCCCGTTGATCGTTTTCTTTCCTACCTTTTTGTTCTCGGGGACTACTGTTACTACTTTTAAGCCAAGTGCCTCAAGCCCTTCCGCTACTGAAGGCATAATTAATGCCGTATTTTTCTCGTTCGCAAATGGTAATGAACCTCGAATTGGCGTGATTGTTCTTTCTGCGGAAAATTCTTTTAAAGCAAGCGCCGCGTATTCAATAACTTCATTCATATTTACTAAGTTTCTTTGTTCGTTCGCACTTATGACTAGCATATCTTTCCACCCCCTCCTTCTATCCTAACAAAAATCCACGGTTCAAATCATCTCTCGGGTCTACAACGAACTGATGAAATCCTGTAATAAAGGCATGCCCCGTTACTTTTGGAACGACAGCTTCATATGTATCTACTGCGGTTACCGACAATACTTCCCCCTCGAATTTCCCGTCAGTAATGCATTCATGGACGAAAATTTCTCCCTTTTGTAAAGCATCTTTTTCAAAAAGAGTTGCGATTCTCGCAGAAGTTCCTGTACCGCAAGGAGAACGGTCTACTTGCCCATCAGCAAAGATTGTTACATTTCGTAAAGTTGCGTCTTCCCCTTTCGGTTCATCTGAAAAAATAACGCCGTATATCCCTTTTAATCCTTCTTCAAGTGGATGCTTCACTTCCATTTTGCTCTCGATGTAGTGCTTAATTTTACCGTCCCACGCTTGAATAGCAGATAAGTCTTTGAAATCGACTTTCAAGCCAAATTCTTTACAGTCTACTACCGCATAAAAAGCTCCGCCAAACGCGATATCTACTTGAAATTCATAGTTATCTATTTTAATAGGAACGTCTTTTTTGTATACAAATGAAGGAACATTTTCAAATGATACGGACTCTACTTCGCTCCCGTTATATTTTGCATACGCAATGACTTCCCCAGCCGGGCTATCAATAATAAACTTTTGTTTTTCCCCCTTTACTTCAAACATACCCGTTTCAATTCCAACTGTAATAACAGCGATAATACCGTGCCCACACATCGTACTCCAGCCTTCATTGTGCATAAATAATACGCCAAAATCAGCGTGAGCACTTGCAGGCGGGGTAATAATACAACCATACATCCCGTGATGCCCCCTCGGTTCATACATAAGAACCTCACGAAGGTGGTCCAAATGTTCCATGCAGTAGACGCGTCTTTCCAGCTGCGTTTCTCCTTTTATTTCTGGCACTCCGCCCATAATAATTCGAAGCGGTTCCCCAGCTACGTGAGCATCAATTGTCGTGTACACTTTACTAACCTTCATTTCTATCTCTCCCCTATATGTTGATACTCTTTTCATTGCAAATATCATGCCAACGCATAGGGTATAAATTTGTATACATTGTTTAAAAAAGTATACATTACTGTCTATTTTTTTATACACTGTCCAGAGGCTATGTTATGGAGCCCCTTGATACAACCATTCTTATTATTTTCACTGGAAAGTTACTTCCACCCCCAACATATACTGTTCAAAAGCAAAAAGGAAGTGATCCCATGTATTACGGAACAAAGGGCTGGTACGTAGCTGAACTAAAAAAATTAGGCGTACGCTATCATGAAGGACGAAAACTAGAAAGTTACCGCGGACACATCTTGCGCAATTTACTACTTGCACAACAAGAGAAATTAAAAGAACAGTAACATTCTAATGTAACGATATCGGCGATTCTCGGAATATATCAGCGATTTTTTAAATTTATCAGCGATTCAACACAATATATCAGCGATTTTTTAAATTTATCGGCGATTCGACATGCAATATCGACTTACCGACAAATTTCGCTAATTCATCTACCTAAACCACCAACCAATTACACATCAATACAAACAAAAAAGGTCACCCAAACGGGTGACCTTTCTTTCTTATTCACAAACAAGAATCTGTCTAGTAAATGACCCTTTTCTTGTAATACAGCGATCTGTAATTTCAAATCCTGCTTCATGGATCATGTCGTCCATTGTTTCCATCGTGACAACGACTACTTTTTTCGCGATGCGGCGTGCACTTGAAAGAATTGATAGTTGATCTTCTGGTGTGGCGTGCGTAAATAGATCGTACGGCATATCGATAATGGCAACGTCGTAGTTCTCAGTAATTTCCTCGATTGGTCCTTTTGTTACTGTTCCTTCAAATCCGAAATGTGCGATATTTTTTCTTGTTCCAAGAACTACAAGTGGATTTATATCTCTACCAACGATGTTAATCCCCATAGAAAGTGCTTCTACTACTACTGTTCCAATACCGCAGCACGGGTCAATTGCTCGTACTCCCTCTGGATTTGGTACAGCGATATTTGCAACCGATCTCGCAACACGTGTGCTAAGTGATGTCGAATAACTATGCGGTTTTTTTATGTGATGATACCAAACGGGTTCGCTTTCTACATAGTGCCCGAAGTACCAGCGTCCTCCAAGAGGAACAATCCCGAATACACGCTCTGGATTACGAACATCCGCTTCTCCTTCAATATGCATGCCGAGGTCTCGTTCAATAAGACGTCTTTCTCCATATTCAATTTTATTCTCTCCAACGAGGTCATTGATTTTAACGAAGATAACTTTAAATGTCGCTCCCGCCAAATCAATTTGTTCCACTTGTTTTAAGATACTTTCTAAGTCGTCCCCTTCATACATAACCTCAACGCGCTCTTTTATAAACGCACTTCTACTCGGGTCAATTTTGACATCACTTTTTAAAATATTAACGTGGGACTCCATTCCAAAGAACGAGCGCATTTCCAAGTAACATAAAGCACGCTCCTCCTCACGAAATGCATACGTATATATACAGGCAGGTGTTTTACTATGATTATTCAATCTATTATCATCCTCTATCGTTTAAAATTGTTCTGATTACAATTACTCAAATACTTTTCTTTTGTATATAAAATTAAATGATATCATATGCCGGAAATAAAGAGAAACGTTAATAAATAAAAGAGACTGCCAATGGCAATCTCTTATTATTTATTAACGGAAAGAAGACACGTTGTTACCCATTTCTTCATAGTAATCTAAAATACCTTGATAAATTGCTTCCGCTGCACTTTGTCTCTGCGCTGGTGTAGCTATTTTATCTGCATCACTTTTATTATCTACAAATGCTAATTCTGCTAATACAGCTGGCATTGTATTTTCTCTAATTACGTATAAATCGCCTTTTTTCACACCACGATCTTTTGTTCCCAGTGCATCTACAAGACGCTCTTGAATTTTTTCTGCTAGTAAACGACTTTCTGATACGTTAGGATTTGTTCCTCTTGCTGTCGCTGATTCATAGTAAAACGTTTCTGTACCTTGCCCATTTTTACTTTCCGTACCATTACCATGGATACTTACAAAAATATCCCCATTATTTTTTTGAGCAAATTCTACACGTTTCTTTAAAGAATCAGAAGCACTTGTTCCTGGACGTGTATCATCTGTACGAGTGAATAACACAGTAAATGGTGTCTTTTTCTCAAATATCTTCTGTAATCGTAGTGATACATCTAATACAGTTTCACTTTCTTTCTCATAATAACCTGGATTACCTGAATCAACTCCACCATGACCTGGATCAATGATAATCGCTTTGCCCTCTAAGAAGTTACCTTGCTTCACTGGATTTAATTGATTTTTATTAACCCATTGGAAACCAGCGCCCATGCGGATACGAATCCAGCTGCCGTTCTCTTCAATAACAGTTACTTGCTGTGCGTTATGTGTTCCCATTACTTTTGAAGAAGAAGAAGCTTCTGCATAAGTAGTGAATCCTTCATTAATAACTTCTGTTTTCTCTACTAAAGGTGTCCATTTATCACCTTTACTTGTTGCAATTTTGATCCATCCATCTCGCTCTTCTTTAATTTCAACCATTTGTGGATTATGCTGATTTGCACTAATCCCAGAACTTAATGATGGTGCGTGATATGTAATGAATTTTCTATCTATGTACATTTTCTTTGTTTCTACTGGACGATCACTATTCTTGCTAAATTTATCTGTTTGCGCAGTAAGTTGAGCTGCTTGTTCACGCGTAATAGAATCATTCGGTTTCCAGCCATCCTCTGTACCTAAAGAAAGTTTTAATTCTACTAAAATATTAACTTCTTCTTTACCCCAATGATTCTCTAAATCAGCAAATTTTGTAGGAACTGGTCCTGTTACTTTGCTTTTCAGATTATATGCTCTTACAAGCATAGCTGCCATTTCAGCACGAGTTACTTTTCCTTCAGGATCAAATACTCCTGGTTCTCGCCCTTTAATAATATTCTCTTTTTCCATGGCTGCAATAAATGAAGCTGCCCAACTATTTTTTGCATCATTATAAGACGGCTTTGCATTTGGATCTATTTTAGCACCAATTGCTGTTGCGATAATCTTTGCTGCCTGAGCGCGTGTTAAATTTCCGTATGGCATAAAGTTACCATCTGGCATACCGTTAATTACATTTCTCTCTACTAAATAATAAATTGCGTCTTTTGACCACGCACTATCTGAAACATCAGGAAATTTCTTCGTTTCTGCTAAACTACTAATTGGATGTGCTAGTAAATTTGCTGCTAATAAACCTGCGGCTATTGCTTTGTACTTCATGAAAAATAAATCTCCTCTCAAAACTTCATATTCATTCATTTTTTTAATCAAGCTAACTAAAAAATATTAACTATTAATTAATTCCTTTCATAGTGTATAACATTATATATCTATAGTAAATACGTTTCCGGCCGTATAACAAAAATCGCATATATATAACTTATAATGAATGTATATAAAAAACTTTAATCAGCCCTCACCAATCGGGCTTTTACGGGCAGCCCGCCCCCATCTAACTTTTTTGCTTTCGCTGAATTTTGAGGTAGGAGTCTTACTGCCCGGCAAATAGCGGGATAAAAAAGCGATTAGGACATGTCTCCTAATCGCTTTGCCAAATAAAAAGCTGATTAAAAATAATATCTTTAATCAGCTCTCTATTATCTATGAAATTATTCTTCAATTAAATTAGACATTACATATGCATACACTAATGCTTCTGTATGCGCAATAGAACTTTCATGCGTACGTTCAAATGCGTGGGAAGAATCAATACCCGCTCCAATTAACGCATGTTTCACATCAAATCCCGCGCGAATCGCAGCTGATGCATCAGATCCGTAGTACGGATAAATATCTACTTTATATTCAATATGATTCGTTTTCGCAAGCTCTACTAAATGTTTGCGCAGTGCATAATGATACGGGCCGCTAGAGTCTTTTGCACAAATAGATACTGTATATTCATCAGATGCTTGTCCATCACCTAACGCTCCCATATCAACTGCTAAGTATTCAACAGTTTCTTCTGGAATGTTAGAGTTACCACCGTATCCAATCTCTTCATTATTAGAAATTAAGAAATGCGTCGTATATGGTAATGTTACGTTTTCATCTTGTAATCTTTTAATTAATTTTAATAAAATTGCAACACTTACTTTGTCATCTAAATGACGTGATTTTATGTATCCACTCTCTGTAATTTGAACGCGCGGATCAAATGAAATGAAGTCTCCTACTTCAATTCCTAATTCGCGTACTTCATCAGCTGAAAATACGCGCTCATCAATACGAACTTCAATATTTTTCTCATTGCGTTTTGCTTCACCTGCATCTTTATATACATGTACAGATGTTTGATGCATTAAAATCGTTCCTGTATATGTCTTGCCACTTGATGTTTCAATTTCGCAATATTCCCCTTCTACAGAGTTCCAGCGAAATCCACCAATCATAGAAAGACTCAGGCGACCATCAGGCTTAATTTCTTTCACCATCGCACCTAACGTATCAACGTGTGCCGTTAATAAGCGGTGCTGCGCATCATTCTTCCCTTTTACCGTTAAAATAAGAGCTCCCTTATTATTACGTTTCGTTTCTACGTTCCACTCACTGACATAGTTTTCAATGAAATTAATAATTTTTGCTGTATTTCCAGATGGACTTGGAATAGAGACAAGCTCCTTAATCAGTTCCATCGTTTCTTTCGTATGGTGTGCCATTGTCGTTTCCTCCTCATTTTCTCTACTATTCAGTATACAAAATTCGCCAGAAAACCTCTACTTATATGGCCTAATTTTCTAAATTGTAGTAAAATTCTTTTTAGTATACAAAAGGAGCCTTGAAATATGAATATATCAAAAAAATATATACACATTGCACTCATTTGGTTTTTAGCATCATTATTTTGTTTACAAATCTCTTATGCCATTCATACTACTACTTCTATTACAATCGGCTGGATATTAACAGCTATCTTCTTCATTATTAGCTTCATTGCAACAAGAAAGCATAGCGTTACTCAGTAACGCTATGCTTTTCCTATAAAACTATTCTTCTGAAACGTCTAATAAATAAATCCCTCTTTCAAATCCACCGCGCTCTATCTCTTTTTGCTTACGAAGGCGTTCTACATCTTCAATCGATGCACCTTCTGCACGTGCTAATGAGATGATAACTTCTAGCGCATCCGCAAGAGAATCTAGCGCATGTTCTCGTTCTTTCATAGAAGCAAATTCACGAATTTCTTCCGTTCCAATTTTCGCTAAAGCTTGTATGTATGCTTGACCTGTTAATTTTTGTGCTGTATATGTTTTTCCAGACATTAAAATCTTCTCTGGAACACGATCTCTTACTAACTTGTTATATGCTGACATCATTCATCCTCCTATATTTAATAACATCCGAGCTCTGCTTTATAGAAAAACCATTTTTTCTTCACGCACGCACTTAACATATCAATTCCTGATCCATGTGCTCTTACATGCGGAAAGAAATAGTGCTCTAAGTTTTCTTCCTTACCATATAGAGTTTGGTACTCATCTGGAATCGCTTCTTTTTTCACATCTTTTTCTTTCGTCACCCCGTCAGAAAATGCAACACTTGGATGTCCCTCAAAAAATAACGCAGTCCGAACTGCCAAAGATGGTGTACTATGCAAAACAGAATATGTAAGCAGAATAATAGTGATAACACCAATTATTTTCTTCATGTATTACTCCTAAAAAAAAGTGCTAACACAATTATACTAAAATGTGTTAGCACTTTCTCCCCTTTATCCCGAATTAACGAGCTAATAATTAGTGAGGAATGGACAAACTTTATTCCCCTTTAAATGCTGGTAAACGTTTCTCTAAAAACGCAGCAATTCCTTCTTTATGATCCGCTGTTTGTCTCATTGCATATTGACCACGCTTTTCTAATTGCAATGTTTGCTCTAAATTAGAGCGATTTACTTCACATAAAATTTGCTTCGTTTGAATCATTGCTTTAATCGGTTTTTGTGACCATTCATTAATTTTTTGTTTCACAGCCGTTTGGAAATCTTCGCCGATTACTTCATCAATTAAGCCGATATCAAGCGCTTCTGTCGCTGATAACTTCTTACCTTCCCAAATAATTTGCTTCGTCATATTTTCACCGACACGCTTTTGAAGGAAGAAATGACCGCCTCCATCTGGAATTAAAGCGATTCCAATAAAGTTCATTGCAATAACAGATGATATATCCGCCATTACATAATCAGCTGTTAACGCAATACTTAACCCAAGACCTGCAGTCGGTCCATGAATTGCACTAATAACAAGCTTTGGCATCGTATATAATGTCACGACAACTTCAGAAATGGTATTCATAATGCCATCAAACTTACTTTCATCATTACTTGAAAGCATCGATTTAATATCCCCACCCGCAGAAAAACCACGGCCGTTCCCGCATAACACAACGATATGCGCAGAACTTTCCGCTACTTCTTTCAACTTTTGTAATAACTCTTTTAAGGTCGGCTCATCCAACGCATTTAACACCTCTGGGCGATTGACCATAACCGTTGCAACGTGGCCTTCATATTTCACAACGACAGATTCTGTTTTACTTGTTATTTCCATTATATATACCCCTCTTTTCTCCATAAAGATTATACTTATATAATTATAGAAAACCACTGAAAAATCCTTCTTTTTTCTCAATTTTCTGTCTAATAATCTCGCAATTTGTACATTTACCGTATAAAACATACAATTCCGTTGAAAAATATAGAAATTAAAGTCGGTTTATCCATGCTTTTCATCTATTTACCATTACAATGAAATGGTGTATTCTTAAGTTTGATAAAAAACAAATATTGAAATTCATTCGCCTTACTATGTAAAAAAGGCTTTATACCCATCTTTTGGGTGTTGTAATAAAGGAATGAAGAACTGGAGGAACATATGGTTAATAAGTTGAAACAAACGGATAACTACTTCCCACATTTCCTATTGCTATTCATTGTGTTTCAACCAATTTTAGATTTATTAACATCTTTTTCAATCTATATACTACACATGAGCGCAACAGTTGGAGTTGTAGTCCGTTTCGCCTTTATGCTTCTTGCATTAGGGTACCTACTTCTTCATCACAAACAACAAGATGCGAAAAAGTACATCCTCTATTTATGCTTACTCGGAATCGCACTCGCAATTGGTCTTGTAAATAATATGATGGTTAAATCTCCAGTTTCATTTGGAGAAGAAGTTAAATTCATCTTAAAGAGCGTATATCCAATTGTGCTACTGTTTGGATATATTATCGCCTTTAAAGAGCTAAAAAATAAAGAGTATGTATTTCATAAAATCATTACATATTTCTTATATGCAACTTTAATTTTAAGCATTACAATGATTGTCGCAATGCAAACTGGAACGGATTTCCCAAGCTATCCTCACTCAAAAATCGGTTCAAGAGGTTGGTTCTTCGCTGGAAATGATTTAAGTTCTCTTTTCGCCATTATGTTCCCAATCATTGTCTTATATTCGATTCATAAAACAACTTCTTTCTCGAAAATATATTACTGGATTCCAACAATACTTGCGATGTATGCAAGTATTATGGTCGGAACGAAAGTCGGATATGGCGCAATTGTTATTACATTAGGCGTAGCACTTTTCTTCTCATTCATTGAATATATGATAAATCGTAAAAAAGAAGGAAAAGGATTCACACATATTGTAAATACCGTTGTTGTCGCAGTTATACTAGGAGGTTTAATCGCTCTTACACCGCATACTCCTATCGCAAAAAATATGGGCATTCACATGCAAATATACGAATACAAAAAATCAGTGCAAGAAGAGAAAGATCGAAAAGAAGGAAAAGTAATTAAAGCAGATCCAGAAGATGCAAAAAAACATGCAAAAGGTGAACTTACAGATTCTGAAGTAAAAAGTTTAATTTACAGTGATCGCGACAAATTCTTAAAAACATACAAACAATACTATAAAGACGCACCGCTTTCACAAAAACTATTCGGAATGGGTTACGCTGGTAACTACACAGATAAAATTAAATTAATTGAAATGGACTTCCATGACCTATTTTTCGCCTTTGGAATTGTCGGTTTCCTTATTTACTTAATACCTCTTCTATACTTTGGTATTAAATTATTTATCCGCATGATCACAAACTTTAAGAAAATCATGAGCGTAAAGTATATGCTATTAGCAAGCACACTCGTTCTATCACTTGGCATTGGCTTTATGTCTGGCCACGTATTAACAGCGCCAGCCGTTAGTATTTTCTTCGTTGTTATACTCGCTTATATCATTGTTGATTTTGAAATTGAATAAAGTGAAACTTTAATCAGTGGGGGGGTTGTTCATCCCCCACTGATTATTAGTTGAACCAATCGGGCTTTTACGGGCAGTTCATCCCCCACCTAACTTCCTTGCTTCCACTGAATTTTGAGGTGGGGGATTACTGCCCGTTAATGCGGGATCAAAAGAAGGTGCTACGAAATATTAGTAGCACCTTCTTTTTTATTTAATTAATGTTTTACGTATTCTAAACTTTCTTTTGCAATATACGCTTCTGTTACAGTAGGATTATCTGAAATAACTTTAACCCACGCTTTTCCATTTATTATCTCTTCACCAGTAACTGTGACAACTACATTTGTATTTAAACGATACAGTCGCTCATTTGATATACTAGGATTCTTTTTCACTTCCACGTTATTCATCACACGTGCAAGTTTGTACTTGTTGTATTCTTTTTTACCTAAATAAGAATCAAAACGGTTCATATGCCCCGCTACTTTTTTACCCCAGTTCGCATCAGATGCATATTTCGCATTTAAACCAGCAGCTTTATCACCTGTATATGTTGCTGTATAACGCCAATGTCCTGGATTTAAATATCCTTCATTCATGTATAATTTTGCTGCATGTTCAATACAATCTTCTTTTGAATTGAATGCTTCTCCGTTACCATACGGACTATCGTCTGTTGCTTTTAAACCAAATAAATTATTTTTGTCTTTTGCAAGAGCGCTTGTTCCATAATAACTTTCATGAATTGCTAATGAATATAAGAATAGTGCATTTACATTATACTTGCTTTCTACTTCTTTAAATTTCTTTCCTAAACCAATTAATGGAGAGTCTGGCTTAATCGATTTCACATAACTATCTAGTTGTTCAGCTGTATAATCTGTTTTCGAACGTAATGATAAATAATTGAAATATTGATAGAAAGTTTCGTCTCCAAATGTCTTTCCATCTACACTATACATTTGCTGTCCTTGCTTCATGAAAGAAGGTGCCACACCATATCTAAATTCTGTATATCCAGGTGAACTTGTATTATATGTATAATATTTATGGTATAAATATCCATCTGATTTCACATAATAAGACGACTGTTTCATTTCATTTGTAGGAATTAAAGTGATTTCATTCTTCTTCACATAACCTGTTAAACCAGAAAGTTGAACTTTCACACGATCTTCGCCAACTTCTAACACTTTCAATTCTGTTCCATACTGAATATACGTATATACTGTTGACAAATTCTCATCATAAATATTAATGATGTTTTGCCCAGTTATTCTTTTCGCACTTGCAAAACCATCTTTAATCCATAAAAATTCGTTCTCGTATTTTACCGCATTCATACCTTTATTTTGAGCAGCCGTAACCGCTTCTTTATACGTATTATAGCGCTCTACTTCTTGCTCTGTTCCGTTTTCTCTTACATTTGTCACAACATATTTCTTAGTTTCTACAGGATTGCTATTTCCGTTTTTTTCAATCGTCTGAAGCATACGATCCAACATAGCTGAAGCCATCCCTCTTGTAGCTGATAAATGTGGTCTAAATGTATTATCTTCTGGATACCCTTTAATAATTTGAGTGGCCACCATAACTTGTACATGCTCTTTATAGTTAATACTATCTTTATCAGTAAAGGTAAGCGGACTTACAGCTACTTTAATATTTTTATAGTCTAACGCTCGCTTTACCATTATCGACATTTCTTCACGTGTAATCACATCATTTGGTGAGAATGTCTCGTTCGTACGACCATTAATAATTTTCGCTCCATATGCTCTACTTACACCATCATATAAACCGTAAGTCTTCGGCACATCCTCGAAATTCGAATCAGCTTTCGGTAAATTTAAAGCCCTTGCTATGAATGTAGCAAACTCTGCTCTTGTTACTAATTTATCAGGCGCATATACATTGTCTCCATACCCCATTAAAACTCCTTTAGTAATAAGTGAGCGCATATTCGTCTCAAACATATGTCCTGTAATATCATCATTTGCCGCATAACTTGAAATAGGAGTTAAAAGTAATGATCCCGTTAATGCCACTGCTGTTATACCTTTTGAAAAAGTCTTCAAGTTTACCCTCCTCGTAATCTACGAATTTATTATCACAAATTTGATTATATAATAATCGCAATCATTTTAGCATAATAAATAGGAATTAAAATAAAACGTTTTTGTAATTAGAATTTTCATTAAATTCAAAACAAAAATAAAAGACACTTTACTTTTTTAATAAAGTGCCTTTTTCCATATGATCAATGAGTTTCTTTGTTGCCTGTTTGCCTTGCAACCGAAGCTCATCTATTGTCAATTGTAACTCTTGCTGCACAGTTCCTTGTTGCATTAATTGCTTTTTCGCAATTTCATATAAATACTCAGCACTCCATTCGCCATCCACACTCCCTATAACTGGCTGATTCACTTGACTTAAAAACGAATCAATTTTCGGATCGTATGAAATCCCGACCATTGGAGTTTTGGCTACGGCAGAAAAAACAAGTGCATGAAGACGCATACCAATTAGTAATGAACATTGTGATAAAATGAATATTTTCTCGTCGATATCCATTTTATACGGAAGCATATACGTCTCTTCTCCCATTAAGTCTACTACTTCACGCGAAGCTTTTTGATCAAATGGCTCATGCATTGGAACAAATAGAATTTGGTATCCTTCTTGCTTTAATTTTTTTAGTGCCGCAGCTAATTTTTTTATATAATCTTCTTTTGCATTCCAATAACGCACACTAACCGCAATTACTTTTCCATGTATCGAATGCTTTTGCAACCAATCCGATTGTTTTGTCCGTTTCCATGTTAAAACAGGGTCTGGAACAATTTCAATATCGTTTTTTATGCCAAGTTCTTTTAAATATAAAAACGAATCCTCATCTCGAACTGATACATAGGAAGCTTTTGACAAGTTCCATTTTACTAATAGACGATTATATCCTTTTGTAATTGGACCTATTCCTTGTGAATAAATATAATACGGCTTTTTTAATAATCGAGCGAGTCCCATAATACCCGTATAATATAGAATACTCTTCGTACTTGTCTGATCTTGAAGAAGGCTCCCGCCACCGCTAATAACTCCATCACTGTTTTTTATCGCATGATAAACAGCTTTTATATCCCAGCGATCTACCGATTCTACACCATACATTTCCTTTGTATATTTAGAATCATTTGATAGTACTACTAGTTCTATATCCGGGTTCTCTTTACTTAACGATTCAATAATTGATTGTAGAATCGCCTCGTCTCCAACATTATAAAAACCATAATATCCTGATAAGACTAAACGCACCCTAAATCTCCTCCAAAACTAGGTAACCGTTTATTTCATCTAACATAAACTAGTACCCATTCCTTACCTAAACACTTGATACCCTACATAGTTTCCTCTTTATCAGTTCATATGAATTATAATAAAAAATTAAATTTCTATATTTATCTTTTCAAAAATGGTATTTTGTTTATTGATATCCATTTTAATTTCAAAGCACATACACCATACAAAATGGTTGTAATACTTAATGCTATACCACTGAATAATAACGTCATAATTCTTGAAGTTGTAACATCTATCACATTACATAATTCATACAATCCTAGTCCCAAAATACATGCTATTGCTAGCACACCGAAAAAGCTTTTTAAATGAATAGAATAGGCAATATAGCTTCGAATATACAAATGATTTACAATACAAATCAATACGTAAGTAATTAGTGTACTATACGCCGCTCCATCTATGCCAAACTTCTGCACGAACATAATGTTTAACATGACTTTCACACAACTCGCACCAATAACAATCCATGCAGCTTGTGCAGAACGGTTAATGCCCTGTAAAACACCTATTGATAATACCATAACCGCAGTAAAATACGAACTGCCAATCATAACGGTTAACATACTACTGCCTTTTACATCTGTGAACAATCCGACATTTAACGGTACTGTTAATGCCATCAACCATATTGTTAACGGTGCTGTCAAAACATGCGCTAGTCGATTTGTATTTTGAATTGTTATTTTCGCCAAATTTATATCTCTTTTGGCCAATGCGGAAGTTAAGAGTGGTATTAACGGAAATACAATTGCACTTGCAAAAATAACAATTATTTGCGTGAATGCAAAACCGCGACTGTATATTCCAAATTGTTCTTGAATTTCTGTTGATGATCCTTGTAATACATGCGGTATTGTAAGCGAGTCTACTAAATTTAAAAGTGGCATTGATAAAGCTCCGATAGCGATTGGGATCGATACCCGCAATATCTTTTTGCCGTTTTCTCTTAAATCTCGGAGCGAATAGGAATTGCTTTTATTGTAGTATGGACTTCTATTATATTTTATACGCAAATATATAAGCGAACTAATGACTCCAAGAAAAGAGCCAACCATCGCACCACTAGTAATAACAGTATTACTCTTATCCCATGATACTAGTATGTAAGCAATTATTAACATAAAAAACACACGTACAAATTGCTCAATGACCTGTGATACCCCTGTTGGTTTCATATCACCGAAACCTTGAAAATACCCTCTATACACCGCCATGTATGGCGCAATGAGTAATGCTAATGAAGTAATAAGCAACGGCATTCTAGTTTCTTGTCCACCGAGCATATTCGCAATTTCAATAGAAAATAATACAATGACTAAACAGCCGAAAACGCCAAATGCTATCCCAATAATTGACGCTGATTTAAATAATTTCGCAATTTCCTTTTGCTTATTTTTTTCGTTCAACTCTGCAATTAGTTTCGAAATTGCAAGTGGAACTCCGGCTACCGATAATGTAAGAGCAATCATATATACAGGAAAAACAAGGCGAAAAATACCGAGCACTTCATCTCCTGCAATATTTTGTAATGGAATTTGAAAAAAACTACCAAGCAATTTTGACAAAAAAGTTGTAATGGTTAAAATTGCTGCTCCTTTTACAAATGTTTTATTCATATTTTTTCTCTTTTCTTTTATACATATACTCTCAAACATATTGTTTTAAGCGATAGGGATTCATTTTATCCCATTGGTTATCATAACAAATTTATTATAGGTTGAATACTTGGTTTTTTTTTCAAAATAGAAAAGCGAACCCATTTAAGCCTGTCTCTTCACAATATTTTTCTAATTCCTTCCATTATATATGTACACACTATAAGCGTTTCTGTTACGCCAAAAGAGCCCTTCCTCTCTGTCACTGCGATACATATTACTAAAAACATTATAAAAACATCCCACAACTCTACATTATAATTTATGTAAAATTGTGAGATATTCTAATTACTATCTAAACACTTAAGATTTTCAATTGCTCTTTCTGTTCATCGCTTGCCATTACTGCGATTGTTTTTTCAATACTCGGATGTACTTGCTCAAGCTTTACACTTGCTCCTACTTTATTTGATTGCTCAACAAAATTTAATAATGCCATAGCTCCTGATACATCCATATAACGCACATCTTTCATACGTAAAACAACCGGTGACTTCACATCTTGTAAAGTAGAGAAAATACGATCTACTGATAGGAAAGAGAGCGGCCCTTGAATTGTGTACGTTTCTTCTTTTTCTTTTACGATAGAAGTTTTACGTTCTTTACATTTCACCATATATATGATGAACGAAAGAATAATACCAAAGGCAACAGCAATCATTAAATCGAACTTCACCGTTACAATCATCGTTACGAGCATAACAACGACATCACCTTTAGGAGCGACATGCATCTTTTTCATGCTTCCCCAATCGAACATTCCAATACCAGTTAAAATTAAAATACCTGATAATACAGCAAGTGGAATATATTGTACGACCGAACCAAGACCCATAATAAAAATAAATAAGATAACACTATGCATACATGCCGAAAGTGCCGTTTTACCGCCACTTCTTATATTCACGATAGACCTTACAGTCGCACCTGCACCTGCTAATCCGCCAAACAATCCGCTCATCATATTACCGATACCTTGTCCAACGAGCTCTTTATTACTTTTATGACGTGTACCTGTCACATTATCCATTACGACCGATGTTAACAACGAGTCAATCGACCCTAACAAAGCAATACTAAGCGCTGGTAAAATAAGTGCTGCTATTCCTGTTCCACTTAAAGATGGAATATGAAGCGTAGGTATCGCTTCTGGAATAGTTCCAATCTTTTCAATTACTTTATTTAGTGAAAGATTTCCGATAATCGGTAACTTTACTGTAAGTCCTTCGAGTAGAGAAGAAAATAAAGGAAGCAAAGCTGTCACACCGACTAGTGCTACTAAACTAGACGGAATCGCCTTAATCCATTTACCAGAAACAATCATTACAATAATCGTTAACACAACAAGTAGAAAACTATTTTGTACGTGTTTTATTTCGCCTAAAATAATGATTAATGCAATACCATTCATAAATCCTGAAACGACAGGATACGGAATATATCGAACGTAAGAACCGAGCTTACATACACCGAATAAAATTTGAAATAATCCTGCCATCATAAAGGCAATAAAACTTGCCTCTAACCCGTGCGTCGCAATAACTCCTGTTGCAATAACGGTAATCGGTCCAGTTGGCCCTGTTACTTGCCCAGGTGTCCCGCCAAATAACGCTGCGAATAAACCTGCAAAAATTGCACCATACAATCCAACAAGCGCTCCCTCAGACGTTCCTGTCGCAGCAATACCAAACGCAATCGCAAGTGGTAACGCAACAATCGCAACAGTAAATCCTGCTAAACATTCCTTTGCTATTTTTTGAAACATAAAAAAACCACCTTTGTATAAAGTCCATGTTCCATTGTACACCTAAAAAGATACATTCGTTAGCTCACTTTTTACATTCTCGTGACGTAAACGTATTCAACGAAAAGTTTTCCCCTTATCTTTGGAAACAATTGCAACTATGCTATAATGAACAAATTAAATCTTTTACTATATACTTGGAGGCACTATGCTAACTTTTGAAGAAAAATTATCGATTATTGAATCTTTCCCAGAACTAGAAAGAAAGAACGTATCATTAAAACGTGTAAACTTCCACTTTGAAGAAAGTCGTTTAGATAAAAAGAACGTTGTATTTCATTTACACCCAAATGGAAATGGATTTGTATATGCAAGCGGTATTAAAGGTTATAAAACAGATGATAAAGGTATGGTTAACATCCGTGAGTTTTCAGCAGAGGAGTTACGTTCAGTAATTGAGAAATCAATTGACCTTCTATCACAAGAAGAGGTAGTAGCACCTGTAGAACCTGCGAAAGAAGAAGAATGGCAGAACGAAGATGGTCATATTCTTACTCTTATTTCAGAGGATGACATGTGGAACGTGTACGCTGGTGTAAACTTAGACGGTACATTCAACTCTTATCCAGAAGCTGCGGAATACCTTGATGAAGAAGGCTTTTCACGCAAATAAAAATAGAAACCTATTTCATTCAACGACTTTTATAGTAATCAAAGAAGACACTTAAGGTGTCTTTTTTTGTTATATAAACTCCTTTCTCACACTATCTCTACTAATTTTCATAAAATGATTCAGAGGAGGTTTATATGAATACAACTGCTAAATTAATAAATTGGAAAGAACATGGCGATATGATTATTCTAGAATGTGAATTAAATGGAAAACGCTTCGAGATATCAACATATAAACAAAGAATATATAATGCACACCTTTTATCAGATGACGTTTATATTCGTTTAGACTCATCTGATAATATAATTGGAATAAATATTTATAAAAAGTAAGAAAAGCCCCCTATTCCGTAGGCGGGCTTTATCTTTATCACACAATATCAGAGTATACTCTCTTTTTTTCATACAGTTTATGTAATTATACATATTCATCAAAAATACACTAAATGAATATTACATGTAGTAAAATATAACTTGTGGGCACGTTCTATAAAGCAGATTCTTTTAAAAGGCGTAACATATCAATTATTATAGGGGATGTGGCGTCACTTCAATATTGATCTCAAATCTCTTGTCTTTTGTGAACTAACAATCTAGTGTATATAGACGATTCTGCTTTATAGTATGTGTTTACACTCATAACAAAGGGGTAATGGTAATACGGATAGATTCGTATGAAATGAAATGGTTCAAGTCGAAGAGAGGCACCTTAGGGTGCCTTTTCTTTTTGTATTACATCCACTTTGTTTTTCCACCTTATTTCAAATGCGCTAATTAACCTTCACCAAGAAGAAATGAGAATTAACAAAGATATTGTTTCTTCTGTTTAATATAGAAAAATGAAGGATACCCCATAGATATGGGGCATCCTTCATTTTCTATTTTTTCGCACCTTTCAACGACTCCCTCAGTACAAACTTCTGCAACTTCCCGCTCGCATTACGAGGGAGTTCATCTACAAATAAATAATGACGCGGACGTTTATAATCTGCTAGTTCATCACTTTCTTTGCAATACGTTTCTAAATCAGCTTCTGTTATTGTTTCATCTTTCTTCACAATAACTGCCACAACACGCTCTCCCCATAATTCGTCTGGCTCACCAAGTACCGCCACATCTAATATACCAGGATGACTATGAAGGAAATCTTCAATTTCACGAGGATAAATATTTACGCCACCGCTAATTACCATATCATCAACGCGATCAGCAACGAATAAATAACCGTCTTTATCAAAATAGCCTAGATCACCAGAATGATACCATCCTTTATACATCGATTTTTTATTCGCTTCTTCACGATTATGATAGCCAGCCATCATAGTTGGGCCGCGCAAAATAATTTCTCCCACTTCATAAGGAGGTAATACATCCTCTGGTTCTGCCGGTGCATCCTCGTTCGGTTTCACAATACGAACTTCATGGCTAAAGCATGGCGTGCCTGCTGAACCAGCTTTCGTAATTTGATCCTCCTCTACGAGAAACGCAACAACTGGCCCCATTTCTGTCATTCCGTATATTTGAACAAGATCAATATAAAGACGTTCTTTACATTCCTTCACTAACGCCGGTGCCATTGCTGCTCCGCCGTATATACCAATCTTCATCGAAGTTAAATCATACTGAGCTAAATCTTTTTGCAACAACATATTCCACATCGTCGGCGCTGCAAAGAACGTCGTAATCTTTTCTTCTTGAATCGTATGTAATACTGTTTCTGTATCAAAATGATGCAAAATAACATTCTTTCCACCAACTTGAATGCGTGGTATGATTCCGGCATTTAATTCACCACAGTGATATAAAGGCGCCACAACAAGCCCTACACTATCTCTATTATATTTAAGGAAATACGTACAAATCATACTATGCTCAGTCATTTCACGATGACGATGTAATACGCCTTTCGGATGACCTGTCGTACCGCTCGTATAAAGCATTGAACAATAATCCATTTCATCAATTTCGATATTTACTTTCTCAGAAGATGCTTCATTCACTTTTTCATGGTAGGAACTTGCATAGGAAGGTTTATCGTTTTCTATAGACCAAAAAGATGTATTTGGAAAATCTCTTTCAATTATAGCAACAGTTGACTCAACTGCTTTTTCAAAGACAACGACTTTCGAGGATGCGTCCTGAAGAATATAAGATACTTCTTTTGCTTTTAAGCGGAAATTAATCGGGTTAAAGATCGCTCCAATTTTCGCACAGGCTAAGTAAACGTTTACAAATTCACGGCAATTATATAAGTAAACAGATACAGTATCTCCCTTTCTTACCCCTTCTTCTAATAGAGCGTGCGCCGTTTTATTTATTTGTTCATCCCACTGTTTATACGTCCAGCGAATATTCTTTTCAGGTTCCACTAACGCCTCTTTATTCGGATACTTACCAACTGATAAATCAAAAATTCTCCCTATCGTCATGTACATGCCAACAATTTCCCCCTTTTCTCTTTCATAAATCTATCATTTCGTCCATAAGTAGACATTGTCCTTTAATGATTTGACTAATTTTTCTGATTATTATCGACATAGTTTTACATACGGTGCCGCTAAACGGTAAATGAAATTATATCAGCGATTTTCCAGATATATCGACCGTAACTTGAAATATATCAGCGATTTTCAAAATATATCAGCGCAACTCGAATTATATCAGCGATTTTTCAAATATATCGACTTACCGACAAAAACTGACAAGATATAATCGGACCGCCCGTTACTGCAGGATAAAAAGAGGTTGTTCCAACTCGGAACAACCTCTTTCTTCTTATGCAAATAGCTCTTCTAAAATTTTCAGTTTATCTTCTGTATATTTTACGAAGCCATCGTTATATGATTTTGGATCTTTCGGATTTGCGAAGTGCGTAATTGCTCCTGTCTTCGGATGAACAAATTTACTTGATGCACCACAACCAAGTCCGATAATTGATTGTACTTCTTCCATAATGACAATGTTGTAAATACTTTCTTGCGTCGGCATTGCATAACCAACATTCTCTAAGTTACCTAAAATATTCTTTTGACGATATAGGTAATATGGTACGTAATTATGCTTTTGCGTCCACTCTTCTGCTTCGTGCATCATCGCTGTAATTTCTTCGCGACCTGCTACTTTATATTTACGTTTGTTTTGCGTCATTTCAGAAGCACGTTTAAATGATAACGTATGAACTGTTAATGATTCTGGCATTAACTTTTCTGTTTCATCTAACGTATGTTTGAAGATATCTAACCCTTCACCAGGAAGACCAATAATTAAGTCCATATTAATATTGTTCATTCCCATTTCACGAGCTAAATGGTATTTCTCAATTGTTTCTTCTACAGTATGATGACGTCCAATTGCTTTTAGTGTCTCTTGATGGTATGACTGCGGATTAATACTAATACGGTCAATATTCCATTTATTTAACACTTCTAGCTTTGCTGGCGTGATCGTATCTGGGCGACCTGCCTCAACTGTTACTTCACGCACATTTTTCACATCTGGGAATGCTTCATACATTTCTTCATACAGCATATCCATCTCTTCTGCTGTAATACTTGTAGGTGTACCGCCGCCGTAATAAATCGTCGTAACTTTTACACCTTTTTCTTTTAAAAACTTACCAATTTCACGAACTTCATAATGTAAACCACCCAAGAACGAATCAACAGAGCCTTGGCGTCCATTAATCGCATAAGCCGGGAATGTACAATATGCACATTTCGTTGGGCAGAACGGAATACCGATATAAATACTTACTTCTTCTTTCAAACGGTATAAATCCGGAACAACTGCTAATTGGCAATCAACAATGCGCTGAAGAAGTTCAATTTTCTCTTCATGAATTAAATAACTTTCACGAAGCTCTTGATGCGCTTCTTCTTTTGACATACCATTTTGAAGCATTTTATGAAGAAGTTTCGTCGGACGTACTCCCGTTAAAATACCCCAGCTTTGTTCAATACCAGTTAACTGCTGAAGAACAGAAAGATATACATAAGAAACAACGTGCTTCACTTGCTTCATACGCTCTTTTTCATCTGTGAAAGCAGATAAATCTTTCGAGAATGTTTCTTCATACACATTTCCTGTGCTAACATCCGTTAATCGAGCGGATGCTTTCACATTATCCTCAATGTGTATATCAACGATAAGATTCGCTTCCTCTTGTTCAAATCCAATCGTACTATCTTCAAAAAATAAGCCGCCAATATTTTGTAGCGGACGTAAAAAACGATCATCTTGTAACGTTTTAATTGAAATTAACAACATTATCACCTTTTCATTTGCAAACTCTCTTTAGTTTACTTGAAGGGCGTTTACAGGTCAATACAGAAGGTTTTACCTGTTTCTCTTACATTTTTTCAAATAATTCTTTTTATGAATATCGCTCATGTATATAGACATCATCATTTTCTCTTGTTAAAATTTATTAGTACTAAAATCGATACATAGTGAAAATACAATATAAAAAGGAGGAATGTTAACACTAGATTCCATAATCTAATGTGTTAAAAAAAATATGAAAAAGAAATTTTATAGTGTTTTAACTCTCTCTCTTGCATTACAAACTGTTCTTGCACCTACTTATTCATTTGCAGAGAGTGCTGAAAAATCCGCTGAAGTATATACGGAAGATCAAGTTTTTAAAAGTATTAAAGAGCATGTTAATGAGCATAGTACTCATGAAGAAGATATCGAGGTTACTGGCCAGTTCCTACTATACACTTCAAAAAAACATTCATTATATACCGCGAATGATTTAAAAAACAAATCGAATATCGAGATTACAGAACAAGTCGTAACGGCGACAAAGAAAAAAGGAAATGCTTATTACATAACGACGCCAACTGGCGCTGGATGGATAGATAACAATGATAATAGCTTAGAAGTTCAAGAGATTCATAAACTATCTAATCAAAAATTAATCGTAAAAGAAGAAGCTTCCATACATGCCCTTCCGTTCCAATCATTTAAAGAAGAAGGGAAACTACAGCCACAAGTCATAACTCCTACTGAACAAGCTGGAAATTGGTTTAAAGTCCAAATAAATGAAACAACAAAATGGATTTATGCACCTTCTGCTACATTTGAAGGTACAAAAGCTTCATTATTAAAAAACAGTCGTACTGCTAAAAATAGTTTATTGAGATCGCCAGAAGCTCTACAAACAAACAATATTTATGGCGTTACATTTAAAGAAATGATTGTCCCAAAAGGAAATGACGATATTCGCCCTGGCTACCCGATGGTGCCTAAATATATTACGATTCACGAAACGGCTAATACAGCGAAGGGTGCTAATGCTCTAAATCATGCAAAATTCTTAGATAATCAAGCACGCGGAACAGCTGATCGCGCCGCATCTTGGCATTTCACAGTAGATGATAAAGAAATTTATCAACATCTTCCAGTAAATGAAGTTGGATGGCATGCTGGAAATAAAACTGGAAACTATGAATCTATCGGAATTGAAATTGCCGTTAATCAAGATGGAAACTATGAAAAAGCGGTAGAAAATGCCCGTAAATTGGCAGCTTATTTAATGAACGACTTAAATATTTCTCTAGATAAGGTCCAAAAACACCAATTTTGGTCAGGAAAAAACTGCCCTGCGTTTATGATTCAACGCGGACAATGGGATGCTTTCTTAAAAGGAACTGAAACATACTATAAGGAAAATCAAAAAAATCCCGTAACTGATGACATTACAGGTGGATGGTATGAACAAGACATTCGTCAATTAGCAGCTAGAGGCATTATGCAAGGAGAAGGGAACGGCAAGTACTTCCCAGAACGTCTTGTAACGCGTGCTGAATTTGCTACGTTAATTACTCGTGCTTTACAATTGCCAAGTGGAAATGCTAATTTCACAGACTTAGAACAAGTACACCCATCGTTAAGAGACGGTATTAATCGTGCAGCAAGCGCAGGCATAATCCGCGGACGTGGTGATAATACATTTGATCCAAATACTACAATTACACGCGAAGAAGCTGTTATTATGATCGATCGTTCTCTAAAACACGCTGGTATTTTTGCAAAACAAGTTGAACTACCATTCGTAGACCAAAACTTAATTTACGCTAAAGAAGAAGTACAAAGAGTGTATGGATATGGAATTGTAAAAGGTAATGAATTTAATCAATTCGTACCAAAAGGACCATCACAACGTGCACACGCAGCTGCATTTATAAACAGAATGCTTAGCGTAATTGAAGCTTAACATATTTATCATTCCATATAGATATTTTCATTTTATCTGTATTCACTTAAAAGGCATCAGAGATTGTATAATCTCTGATGCCTTTTATACATCTTTTAACTATTTTTAGCCATGAATCTTAAACGTATTCCTAGTAACAGAAGCATAAAACCGATGAATGGAACGTAATTCGTATTGTGTCCTGTAGCTGGAAGTTGTTGATTATTAGAAGAACCTTGTCCTTTTTCTGGTAAATTAGGTTTTTCTACTCCCTCACCCGGCTTTTCTGTTCCTTCACCTGGCTTCTCTGTTCCTTCACCTGGCTTTTCTGTTCCTTCACCTGGCTTCTCTGTTCCTTCACCTGGCTTCTCTGTTCCTTCACCCGGCTTTTCTGTTCCTTCACCTGGCTTCTCTGTTCCTTCACCTGGCTTCTCTGTTCCTTCACCTGGCTTCTCTGTTCCTTCACCTGGCTTCTCTGTTCCTTCACCCGGCTTTTCTGTTCCTTCACCCGGCTTTTCTGTTCCTTCACCTGGTTTTTCTGTTCCTTCACCTGGTTTTTCTGTTCCTTCACCTGGTTTTTCCGGACCTTTTTCTGTATCTTTTTTATTTGTAATTTGAAGCTTTACAACTTCAATTTTTTCATTAGAAATCGTAAATTTTATTTCCTTATCGGATAAAGTATATCCTTCTGGCGCTTGGATTTCTTTTAAAGTGTAATCTCCTGGTTCTAACTTCTTAGAAGTCGCTTTACCGCTCTTGTTTGTTGTTAATGTGTCGATTTTTGTTCCGTCTTTCCAAATTTCAAACACTGCGCCTGCTAATATTTTATTTGTATTATTAGCGTCTACCTTTGTAATTTCTAATTGACCTGTAATTTCTTCTTTCACTTTTTCATTCATAACTTCTTGTTTTACTACTTCATTTGCTACAACATTTACTTCTACTGTTACTTCTAACGCTTTATAACCTTCCGGCGCTTTCGTTTCCTCTAACGTGTACTTTCCTGGCACTAAGTTTTCGAATTTCACAACACCGTCTTTATTCGTTGTTTTCGCTTCTCCAACTACTTGACCAGCTTCGTTCTTTAATTTAAATTCTG